>JAESFQ010000539.1_pt1 | contig 13988 bp, 17 predicted proteins | sample 9269431 | NCBI WGS metagenome assembly JAESFQ01 (sample SAMN14502588, study PRJNA617103) | algae metagenome | isolation source: Plectolyngbya sp. WJT66-NPBG17 and co-occurring heterotrophs from well... | place: USA: Mojave Desert, Joshua Tree National Park, California | collected 2006-08-06
CGGACTCGGACAAATCATCGAACTGGCGGCCTGTAAAAGACTTGCCAGTGAGATCTTCGTTAGGGCCAAAGACACCAATTTGACGGCAGATAGACTCGGCAGTGTTCTGGTTGTCTCCAGTGATGACAACGACGCGGATACCAGCAGAGCGGCACTTGGCAATTGCGGCGCGGACTTCAGGACGGGGAGGATCCAGCATGCCGACGAGACCAATGAGAGTCATCTTCTGTTCTAACTGGATGTATTCCTTGGAAGTCTTAGCCTTTGCCAAAAGCGGGTTTGACTCAACATTCTCAACAGATGCCACAGCAATGACACGAAGACCGCGGTTGCCGTACTCGACAATTTCCTTGTTGATGAGATTGGCCAGTTGCTTGCTCATGGGGATCTTCTTTCCGTTCTTGCCAACAATGACATTGGTGCAGCGATCAAGGATTGACTCGGGGGCGCCCTTGACAAGCAATTTTTGCGAGTTGCCGTTCTTGACGAGGACAGACATGCTCTTGCGGTCGCGAGAGAACTCATAGGTGGCAAGACGGGAGTACTGGCTTTCATAGTGCTTCGTGGAGAAATCGAGACGTTCTTCGGGCGAGGTGCTGGCGCGGGTCGCGTTGTGGGCAATGTCAGGAGTGCCAACCTTTTCAACTAGAACGCGAAGAGCACCCTCAGTAGGTTCGCCAACGAGGTTGTAGGTGCCGTTCTTGGAGTCATAGGCAAGGGCTGCCTCGTTGCAAAGCGCGGTGACCTCGCAAATTTGGCGTACAGTGTCGGATTGCGCAGCAAGGTTCTCAAGAGGCCTACCACGGAGTGAGATCTGGCCTTCGGGCGCAAAGCTAGTACCTTCAATATCAAACTCCTCAAGGCCGTTACCTTGTTCGTTGAGGAAGACCATCTTGTTGACACTCATCTGATTGGTGGTGAGGGTACCTGTCTTATCGGAGCAGATGACACTGCAGCTGCCGAGAGTCTCGACAGAAGGCAAGCTTCGCACGACGGCGTTCCTTGCAGCCATCTTGCGCGTACCCAAAGCCAGACATGTTGTGATAACGACGGCTAGACCTTCGGGAATAGCAGCGACACCAAGCGAAACGGCAATCTTGAGGTAGTAGATGGCGCCCTTGGCAAAGCTGCCATGCGAGGGGTCGCTGAAGTTGCGGATGTTGATGAGCCAGACGAGGATACAGATGGCTGTGATGACCTTTGCGAGCTGATCGCCGAAGTCGTTGAGTTTCTCCTTGAGGGGGGTAGGCTGCGAGATCTGTGCCGTGATGCTCTCGTGGATGTCTCCAATCGCGGTATTACCACCTGTTAGAACGACCAGCGCAGTCGCATGGCCCGTAACGACTGTAGTACCCGAGAAGAGCATGTTGACCTGGTCTTGCTTGACAGCGCTCTCATCCTTGATGGCCCTGGTATCCTTGGACACACTCTCGCTCTCTCCAGTCAAGATAGACTGGTCGATGTTGAAACTGTTACTCTGGATAGACAGAATCCTGCAATCGGCGGGTATCCTGTCACCAATCGTGACCGAGATGATATCTCCAGGGACCAGCTCGTCGGCCTTGATGCGTTTGACGTGTCCATCGCGTATGACCTTGGCTTCGTTGGCTGAGTATTCTTGGAGGGCGGCGATGGCCTTTTCAGCGCTGGTTTCTTGCGACACTCCGACGACGGCGTTTAGGATGAGGATGGTGAGGATCTATAGAGATGGTGTTAGCATAGAAACGTGTAACCTCGTGGTCTGGTACGTACAACTGCCGGGTCCACAAATGCGGTCCAGCCTTCTTCGTCTTCGAAGAGCGCAAGTACAAAGGATACTGCTGCCGAGCCTAACAGGATGATGACCAGCTGATCCTTGAACTGCTCGAGGATGAGCTCCCAGATGGGTGTTGGCGGGTCTTCTGGCAGCGCTGTTCCGCGCGTTAGCAGCTGTCTGTCTCTCCTTTGCATCTCACGTACCATTCTTTCCATGCTTCTCCCTCGCGCTTTGCACCTGCTGCGCGCTAAGACCCTTCTGCTCCTCGACCTGGAAATGGCTCAGCGCCTCAGCAGGCGTTTTGGTGTACGCATTGTCCATGCCCACTACTCTTTCCACCGGGTATCCTTCACTCAGGGCAAAACTCGTTTAGGAATTCGTGATATAGTGGCTCGATCGTTGTGCGATGGCGTTGTTCGCAAGGGTGTTTTGGCTCAAGGAATGTCTCGCCTTCGAAGTCGCAGGTAACTTCGCCTATGACGCTGAGATGAATTTGGACAACTTTCACCTTATTACTTCCAGGGTAAAGGGAGGGACCGTGATTCCTGGCACAAGCTGAGTCGCAGGAGAAAATGATGGAAGATTCTGCGATTGTCCACGGCAGAAACGGCTGTACTGGCGGCGCAACAACACTTGTCTCGACTTTGGCGCATCCCAAGAAATCTGTCCTCTAAAATCGACCCGCATGCGCCACAGCACTTGCCCCTTTCCAGCCTCACTAGCCACTTTTCGCCGATAACCACGTTTCGCGCAACTGGTTGCAATTCGTCCATATCTGCAACTTTACTTTAATAGCTGTCACTACGATTCTGGTGAATTGTGGCTAGTGAGCGTCTAGGGGGGGTCACGCCGTTTGCGATAACTCAACTCTTGCGTGGGGGTGCGGCCAAATTCCGACACGACTTGCCCCGTTTAGCATCTTCGGCCATGCCCCGCGATTCAAGTTCCCCACCTTCGACATCATCACTGCAGCCCATCAGGGCAAGACTGCCGTGCATGCGGGTCTGGCTCGGCAATCCGGGTTTTAGCAGAGCCTCATCAAGCCATGCGTAATCTCATCAAGCTTACTCAGGTACGTTTCATTCATTCAAGTGTCACTGGCAAATGGAAACAAGGATCGGATAGAGTATTGAATGTTTCATTGTATTCGAGTAGCCCGCATATGCTACTGCAACCCATATCCAAGTTCATGCCAACATGCAAAGTCCATCAAAGGGTATTGTAGCCCACCAAAAGCGTCCCGCCCGCTAAACGCCGCAACAAAAAAAGACCCCCAAAGGCCCGTGCAAATGCTATCGTAATCGTCATGTACCCACCCAACCCGCTCCAGTCATGTCCGCTTTCTAACATGATCACCTGTGTGGTGTATGACTATTATGTAAATATCGTGAATAGAGCCAGGCAGCCGAAGTGCCGTGGGAGAAGTGAAGGTTGCAAGCTTATTGGCTTGCACAGTATGTCCGAATCAATCGGGCAATATCTCGGGTGACAAAGGGCTTGGTGACGAAGCCCTTCATTCCACTCTTGACTGCTCTGTCCAGAGCGGCGTCAGTAATATCTGCGCTGACGGCCAGAATGGTCGGCTTTCTCTCGAGCTCTGGCATCTTCAGAATCACCTGGGTAGCTTGGAAGCCGTCCAACAACGGCATCCATAGGTCCATGAGGACGACATCGAAGGCTTCAGAAGCTGGTGCGAGAGCGTTGCGACGAACAGTCTCGACGGCGTCGTTACCGTTGAAGGCAGTGGTGATGTTCCGGTAGCCCAGCCTACCGAGCATGCTCACCAGAACACGTCGATTGATGGCGTTGTCGTCTACGACTAGAATATTGAGGGGCAGCTGCTCGCCGAGATCGGTTGGCACAACGTCCCGTTCTGAAGACAAAGCGCGAGTAGCGTGTTGTCTTGCAGGCGATAGGGTGCGGCGGGGCGTAGCGAGGCCAATATTGTCTGGCGATTTCGCAGGGTGAAGTGTGATGATAGGTGTAATTGGTGGTTGGCGTTCGCCATCGTGTTTGAATGAGTCAGAAGTCAGTGGAGGGGTCACAGGACTGCGAGTGAGGTCCAGGCGAGGTACTTCGGCATCGATGGACATGCGCGACTTGATGGAGAGAGTAGGGGACCCAAACGGTGTGGCAGGGCGGCTGCAGATGTCGTCAGGGGTAAGCGGGACTCGCATCTCGAATTCGGATCCTTTGCCTGGTCCAGAGACATGCGAACGGAGACAGAAAAGGTCACCACCTAGCTTCCTCGCAATGCCCTTGGCGACCATGAGACCAAGGCCCAGCCCCTCGCTCTGCCGTGTCATTGAATCGTCTTCTCGCGAGAACGGTTTGAATAGATTGGGAAGGAAAGCGGCTGGGATACCAGAGCCAGTGTCCTTGATGTTGATGACAATGTAGCGGCCTTTGGCGCTGAGTGTCGCTTGTAGTGTGATGGACCCATCCTGCGTGAACTTGATGGCGTTGAGAGCAAGGCAAGAGACCATTTTAGCGAGGTCCCGTTCATCGATGACAATCGTCTCTGGGACGTCGGCGGAAACAGTCCACTCGATCCATTTCGTATGTGCCTCGCCATTAGAGCTGCGCGTTCGGACTTCGATTCGCTCTCCAGTATCTGTAGCCTCGGCAACGGCAGAATCCGGCCGTCCTCCCACTTTCAGCGCATCGTTGATGACGTATTGTAGGACTTCTCTTAGGTTGGTGTGCCGGAGCCCGGGAACCTTGGAGTGCTCGGATGCGAACATGGGTGAGGTAGTCGAGTCGCACTTGCCTAACGAAGTTCCATGTGAGCAGGTATTGTCCAGTTGATCTAGATCCATGGCGTTTGCATTTGGAGGACAAGACTTGGTGCCGCGCATGGGAGGCTCTTCTGAGAAGGTGTCTCGAACGCGTTGACGAGCACTCTTGACTACGCGTGTCTTGTTGGCATGGTCTGCCCAAGAAACTTCTGGTCTTCTTCGTTTAATACCACGTAATGGAGCGCGCATGTCGTTGCCGGGGATCATCAGATCCGGTCGCATCTCTCGCCAGAAGGTGTTCCACTGGTCGGGTGTCTTATCAAGGGGCGACAGTGGGGTCTCTGGAACGCCCATGTTCATGTCGTAGGCGTGGACAACATTGTCGGCTGCCTCGACTGCGCGTCTTGAGCTGTCTGAGATGGAGTTAGTATGGCTCAATATTTCGACGAACTGTTACACACCCTGGACAGCCTCAATATTTTCCCTAAGTGTGTCGAGTATTTCACGGGTCCGCGATTCGAGCTGCAAAGATTCCGATGCTTCTTTTACGTTTGCCATCATGACATCTAACATACCAACAACGCCCTGCATTGGCGTCCTCAACTCATGGGATAGACTCCTGGCATAAGGCTTTAATGACTGGGCAACGGAGACGGCTCTGTGGGGTACGATGCGGGGCACTTCGGCTTGAATGGGTTCGGCTGCTTTTGCGAAATCGTTGCCTTGCAGGACGCGCTCCAAGATCATGTCTTCCAGGCTGTGAAAGAGCATTTCGAGAAAGCCCCAACTCAACACACGCCGTGCAGCCCCCTCTTTACCCCACATGACACCAAAGTGGGCGAAGCACTTTCCTTCGGCAAACAAGGGGATTCCGAGGTAGGCCTCGCCGGGAATGATAAGGTCGTTTGGGTTGTCGAGGATGAAGTCGTTTAATCTTTCGGGAATAATGAAGACCTTGTCGTGCTTCATGTAGGCACAAGGACATTGGTAGGCATGGTACTTGAAATTTCTCAGATGGCCCGGTCCATTGCCATGGTCGTCGTTGATGTAGAAGGCCTCGCCCATGAGGCAGGCTCCAGGCTCGCCGATGGGTGGTAGTTCAACAGCAACATTCTTGTCGTCGACCAGAATTCTCTTGGAGACGAAGGCGTACTGAGCATCGGCGATGTTGGCCAAACCCTTGGTGAGCTGGATCCAGAAGCTGTCGGTGTCGGCTTTCCGGAGAGCATCCTTCAGCTGGACGAGTTGCTCGGCGGCGTTGCTCTCTGCTGGGACGTAGAGTTGGGCCAGCTCTTCTCTGAAGCCGTTTTCGCCGTGCTGCACGACCATGCCAGGCATTGGGCGGGAGAAGCAGAGCGATTGGCGCTCGATTATATCAGGCGGGATGGCAGTAAGTCGCTCCATCTTTCAGAATTACATGCGGGAAGATGGCACGGGCGTGCAGGATGGGCACAGGGGTGTTGATCGGACGAGGTGAGAAGCTGAAGCACGAGTTGCAAAGGGCTACCAAGGCAGGCGGAGACGCATGCGGACGCGGATTAGTAAGGTGGATGGAAAGGGCGAGGGATGCGTAATGTGCGTGATGTGCGGGATAGAGAGAAGGAATGCAAGCAACGGCGGCAGGCACGGCGGGCAGTCAGCGATATGGTTGGTCTTTTGCTAGAGTCGCACACGAGAGGGCTGGTGGACGATCTAGAACGCGTCCCGAAGCCGTGGCTTTGCGCGTCCTTGCACCCTCCAGGCCCGCCCTCGTCTGGTGGTGGAGGTGGTGACAGCGACCGGCGTTGCTGTTTGCCTGGCACGCCCTCATAAATACGACGGGCCCCAACCTGCGCACACGTTTCGCATTGACGCTCGTCGTGCTGTCTGTCGGCGCCCTCACGATGGATGGGGCAGAGTTTGAGCGTCGAGCGACGGGACCCTAGGCGGCTTCGGTCAGCAAAGCCCTGTGGGGCGCGCCTGCTGGAACAGTCTAGACGCACTCGGCTCCCGGTCGCTCCTGCACGATTTCCAGCGCTACCCCGGTCGCCCCTTCCGCTTCGGCCCCTATGCAAACCTCGCCCGCACCGTCACGGACTCGCGGCGACTGATCCCTCAGGCCTGGCCCTCTGCCATGACGAGTACAGTCGCCGAGCCATGCCATGCACTTTGCACTCTGCACTTTTGGCCCTGTGTTTCTTTTTCTCTGTCTTTTTTGGTCCATCCACGCAATACACTTTCTTGTGGCCGCCAAACAGCTGCCTGTCTGCTGTCTGCCACTGCTCAACAACTGGTAGCATCGCGACACGCACACATCATCCGCGCCTTGTCTGCAGTTTGCGGGCCTCCTGCTTGACGTCAGCGGCTCCAGCTCCGACGCATCCTACCGCTGCCCGTTTGCTGCTTCGATATCCCCGTGAAGCCGCACTTGTCGTCGTACAGCGCCCAGGACGGTTTGCAGACGCACAACGATGCTCCGGGCTTAGCGCGGAGATCGACGATCGGCCGAAACAGGGACTAGCGCCCTTTGGGCTGCCGCCCAGCTGCTCGTGCTTGCATCTTCCGTCTCTGTCCTCACCCAGCGAGCGTCGACACCCTCCCAACCAGTCGCCTGCACAGTGGCCTCTTTTTCCTCTTTTGCGACGCCCTTGGTGCACCTGCTCTACGCTGCCACGCCGTCCCTCTGCATGTCGCCCGCACATTCTGCCCTGGCGCAAACAGTAACGTGTCATCTTGACAAGTCCAGGCCTCAGCCTGCATGGTCGGCCTTTGCCTACCCTTCTTCCCTGCACTAGCAATACCCTATCCTGATCTGACCAATCAGCCGCAGTCCTTCCGCACTCCCGTATTCCAATTCACACCTTGGTCTGCTGGCTGCGTTTCCGCCAACGTTCAAAGGCCCTCGAGTGCCCCCGGGCGTCAGAGTAACGTTACATGGTGCCTTTTCGCAACCGAAACATCGTGACTTTCCCACACCCGCCCGTGCGTGTGCTCTCGTTTGGGAATCTGTCGCACCAAGCATCGACCAACTAATCTGAACATGATCGACAAGGCATCGTGAACGGCGTGCTCCCATGCGAGTAATGATGTGCACCGTGTACTGATCGACCTCTCCAGCTGTCTCGTTGCAGGCGCTCAGGCCATGTCAGCTTTCACGCTCTTCCTTTTGTTTTCCCTTTGCTCTTCACCGACACCATCTTTGCGTGCCTACGACGTGATGAATACGCATCGCTACCAAGCTAACATCGGAGGAGAGCTGTGGACATGCTCGATGTCTGGCGTAATTTTCCGGCGCTAGCTGCACCGGACCACTGCAGAAGGAGCAGCCACAAACTGAAAGCTGCCAGTACCCGCTCTACTGCCTTACTAAAACCTTTCCAGCAAACGTCGGCGTCTTGCTTCTCACCGCAACTGCGTCGAGGGTGGATAGGCACTCTTCGAGATGACGGCCGCGTGGCGGTAGCATCTAGATCGTGAGGCGAGCATCGTTAGAAAAAAATTACCGCGACTCCTCAAGATCTCACAGACACCCACGACCCACCCACTGGGTCAAAATAATGCGCTTGCCAATCACGCCTCTGATCACGCGTGTTGACACTGAATGAGCGACACCATCATCGGTTGCTTCGTCAGAGCTGGCGAGGTCAGGAGCACTTGAACCATGGTACACATCTGACATGCCGCGCTAGAAGCTCTACCCGCGGAGCCTTTTACATGTCTAGACCTTTGGCCTTTGCAAGATTGGCCCGCTGCACGCCTTTGCTGCAAGTCTATTTCTACCGCTTGGCTCTAGATGTCAAGCAACTTTGCACAAAGCCCTGGCAACACATGCCTTTTTGAGCCCTTGAAGCCTCTCGATCTTTCGGAGATCCACTCCGCGATGATGACGACATAGACACCGATGCTCGTTGTTAAATCACTAGACTCATCACTGGAACTCTTGGCAACGGTCTGGACCTTCCCATATCGGGTGTGTGGTCTGCCTTGTCGATATCAAAGGCCGCACGACCGTGCTCTGCTGGGAGGCTTGCAACGACAGCTGATATCAGTTGGTTGAGCAAGTCGCAGTCCAAACAACACTAGAGATACAATGTTGTCAACGACGCCGCATCAGCCGCAAAATTGTGAAACGGCTGCGGTCCGCTCCAGGATAGCACACACCCTGCCACTCCGCTCAAGACAGAAAGCAAGCACGGTAAGCTTAGGGCGGCAGTGCACCTTATTCGGCCGACCAAAGTTAGACGGCCATGATGACACGCCAGGGCTCTGACAGACCTTGGGTAGCTCCTGCATATCCCTTGCGCTTCTTACTGTTGCACCGCGTCTCGGGCTTCAAACGTGGCTGCCATGAAGCCTAGAAAGCCCAGAACATGTCTATCCCATGGCATGCGCCGTCGTGTCTGCTCGACGCATCAACGGCTTGCACAGTCCGGGCCGCCAACCTGCCGAGTCCCGGACCGTCTCAAGTCGATTTACTACCACAAGAACCGAGATTTGGCCGAATACTCGCTCAATTGACTTCGTGAGTGCGTGGCTTTCACGACGGACAGAGCACCGTGGAGCCGGCGTATTGCAAAGTTGAATTTCGACAGGTCCGACGAGCTCTTATCTGTCTGACACGACTCTACGATCCTCGAGTGTGGATCTCGTGGATACCGCGTACGAAATTGAATGTTGGATAAGTATGATTGGATTAAGAGAAAACCCACCGCCTTTGGCCTATCGACCGTATACCATACTAGAGGTTCATTAGTACATGATGTCTTTGGCAGTAGCTTCTGGTCGTCCAAGACTTGAGCATCACGGTACTTGAGTTGCCTGTGTACCGTCAATGCGTGAGACAAGGCAATACACGTACGCCGCCCCATCGCACATATACGTCAACAGCTCGCTCAAGGATTCACAAGTTGATCAATAACCTGAGTACCATAACCATCACACACGACTAAGTGAAATCCATGTGTAGGTAAAGTAGATCCCAAACGCATCTGAACCTTCTACCAGTCTACTTGACATCCAACTCACCATCTCCACATTCCCAAACCCAAAAATCAAACACCATGCAACTCGCACTCCTAGTTTCACACCTGTCCTCAGCCACACTTCTTCTCCTCCTCTTAACAGGCCTTACCACCACCGTCTCCGCAATTATCAAATCCGCCTGCATCATTCCAACAACAACCATCACCATCGAAGTGTCCTCCTTCACACCCCTAACGCACACCACCATGTTTCTCTCTCCAGCCTCTACAACAGCGCTCTGGCAAATCGACCCCAACTGCCTCCCCGGCGTGGCTCAGTGCCACCATTTCGGCGACCGCTTCCGGTACTGCAGTGCAACGGGATTTTGGGTCCCAAACTACTGCAGCGGAGACTGGATCTGCTGTGCGTATAGTGCGAGGCATGGCGCTGGACCAATGTGTGAGAGTAGGGAGAAGTGTGAGGTTATTGGTTGGCCGGCAATAGCGGTCGAGGGGTGGGAGTAAGAGGGTGTGTGTTGAGGATATGGATAGAGGTTGGGTAGGAAATAGGTACATGTAGTATTCAGGGTGTGAGACGGACAAGACGGACTCGCGAAAAGTGACGATTTTATTTGTTTAGGCAGTAGTATAATTACCATGTACATCTTTCCCTCCTTCCATCTACTACTCGCCTGTTTTTTTCAAAATGACCCATGGACACCTGTCCACGTACCAGAAGCAGATCCGGTTGTTTTTCCCCATCACTACTAAGCGGACTGGGACAAATTACATCTACATTCCTGCCTCCCACATCCGCAATCCCTCTGAACCAAGCACCGCTCAAAACATTCCACGTTCCACATTCCACATCCAAACAGAGAAAAAAAGACCCCTATCTCTTCACCGCCAAAATACAAAATACTCGCCCTTCAGCCCAACCCTCTCATTCCAAAACCGCCAATCTCGTCCCTCCCCCCCCCTCTCCGCCATTCCAACCCGCCATTTCAAACCCCAAACCCACCACCCAGATACGCACATCCTTCCCCAACGTCCTCAACTAGAATCTATAGCAATACGAGTCTGAATCTGAGTCTGCAATTTCCATCAAGGTAGTAAGTGTAAGCTACGAAGGCTTCTCTCGTGGACGATTTGAGTTACAAGTTGGATTACGAAAGGCGAGAGGTGGCGCTGGTTTAGGGGTTTTTTCTTTTTGGACGACTTGCTAGGAGCATGTAGAGATAAGCGGTATTGTGCTTTAATAAATCGGTCAATGCATATGCAGCCTGAAGAGATGTTGTGGAGGGCATGCAGGCAGTTCGGCAAGCTCAGGAACCGGACAAGGCGACTTGGGTTGGATGAACAACGCTTCAAGAGAAGAGGGCAATGAGAATTCACCAGTCATCTTAGCTGAGCACTTTTAAATGAAACGTTCACAAGGTAGGATACATCTTTTCATTTCGTGTACATATTCCCTTCGCTCTTAATATCATTATTCGTCGCATGTGCTCATGGTCTTGATACTACCGGACACTACAGATCGCTTGCTTACAAGTTGACGGCGGTCCTGAAGTTGTTACCGGCATAGACGGCGTTGTCACCGAGCTCCTCCTCGATACGGAGGATCTGGTTGAGCTTGGCGAGACGCTCAGATCGGGCTGGCGCACCAGTCTTGATCTGACCAGATCGCAGACCGACGACAATGTCGGCAATGGTGACATCCTCAGTCTCACCAGAACGGTGAGAGACCATGACACCCCAGCCAGCACCGAAGGCGTCCTTGGCAGCTTGGATGGCCTCGGTGATGGTACCGATCTGGTTAACCTTGAGGAGGAGGGCATTGCAAGACTTGAGCTCAATAGCCTTCTTGATGAATTCGGGGTTGGTGACGGTCAAGTCATCACCGACGATCTGGCCGTCGTACGTCTTGAAGAAGTAAGACCAGGCCTCCCAGTCATCCTCAGCAAAGGGGTCCTCAATGCTGATAATGGGGTACTTCTCAGCCAGGGACTTGTACAACTCAGCGAGTTGTTCGTATGTGAGCCACTTGCTCTTGTCGCTGTCGGGGTTCTTGAAGTCGAGGTCGTACTTCTTCTCGTCGGCCTTGTAGAACTCGCTGGACGCGACGTCCATGGCAATCTTGATCTTGCCGGTGTAGCCAGCCTCTTCGATAGCCTTGGTGATGAGATCAAGGGCCTCCTCAGGGCTTTGAATGTCCGGGGCGACACCACCCTCGTCACCGACGTTTCCGGCAGACTGTCCGTAAGTCTTCTTGGCAAGGGCCTTGAGCTTCTGGTAGACTTCGGCTCCTTGGCGCATAGCTTCGGAGAAGGTAGGGGCCTCACTAGTGTTTGTTAGTACTAGTCTTTACTGAATGTATAGAATGGACCTACCAAGGAACGATCATGAACTCCTGGAAAGCAAGACGGCCACCGGCGTGCGAGCCACCGTTGAGGACGTTTTGGACTGTCTGGTCAGTCAAAGGTCATTGCAGACGGGGTTCAGGATGCCTACAGGGTACGGGAAGAACGTAGGGCTTCTTGGTGCCAGCCAAGTCGGAGATGTGTGCGTAGAGGGGAACACCCTTCTCGGCGGCAGCGGCCTTTGCGATAGCCATTGAGACACCAAGAATGGCGTTGGCGCCCAGGTTGGTCTTGTTTGTTGTGCCATCGAGCTTGTTGAGGAATGCGTCTACGGCGGACTGGTCCTTGACGTCGAGCTTCTCCTTGATGAGAGCAGGGGCAATGGTGTCGTTGACGTTGGCGACAGCCTTGGTGACACCCTTACCACCCCACTTGGACTTGTCTCCATCACGGAGCTCGCAGGCCTCGTGGGAGCCAGTGGAGGCACCGGAGGGGACGATGGCGCGGTGGAGGCCGGTCTCGGTGACAATGTCAACCTCGACGGTCGGGTTACCCTAGGAGATGTCAGCAGTGAAGCTTGGTGATGAGACATACGCAAGTGTCTGAATACGTACGCGAGAGTCGTAGACGGAGCGGGCGTGGATCTTGGTGATGGTCATGGTGAAGGATTGCTGTTGAGAGAGTTAATTGGAGTGTTGGGGAGCCGCAAGAGTGCAAGGCAGGAGATATAGAAGCGGATCGGATGCGCGGGCAGTAAAGTCCGGCCGCGGATAGGATGCCGAGCAGAAAATTCGACTTACTAGTTGTATGTGTAAGATCAAGTGTCGGTGTTGTTTTGTTTGGGTGGGGTGTTCCAGAGCTTAAGAGTCCAGCAAGGTTTGGAGGGGTCGTTCAGCAGATTCAGCCCCGCTATGACGCCCTCGCCTCATTGGCAGCCCACGGCCTCTCTCGTAAAAGTCATTATCGCAAAAGCATTGGGTGGGACGACGCGCAAGCTGATTAGGGGGAGCTGTGGGATATGGTTGACAGATGTCGTGTCGACTTTGCACGGGAGATCGTCGTCCAAGGTAGCTTCTTTCGCAAAGGATTTCAAACTCCATAGTCCTCAGACTCCTCCAAGCCAAGCCAGACGAAACAGTAGCTCTCACAACCAGCCCACCACAAACTCCGACTTGCTGGGTCTATTGCACATGGTCGTAGTTACTATCGTAGGCCCCATGGCTGCTTCGAGTGTACTAGTAGGATCGTCACGGTTGTCGATCCATCTCTTTGTGCTACCTGGAAAGTGTAGAGCAAGTTCAAGCTCCCGGAACCGTGGCATATAGTCGGAGCAATTCAAACAGTATGTCGCATCTGTGCAGGTTGGTATATGGGCACAGCGGGTTTGTGGGGCGTGTTGATGCAGGTTACCAGTGAGGCGAATCTAAAGCTGTACCGGTAGAGCTCAGTATCCTTAGATAATGGGCATTAGGTTGTACACGATATACAGAGTCGATGAGTTGGAAGCCGCGAGAGATGCTATGGTTCTGATGGAGGCAATCTCTTCTACAAAGGCCGTAGATGTTCCAGATGTCACAACGAAGTCCAGTTCTGCCAAGCCTGGACTGGCCCAAGCTTCATCTGCATGGCGGCCGCGACGCTGGGAGCTGCCTTCACGTGTGGCTCCAACATCACCGTATAACCACACCGATACCGTCTCCGCCGCCAGATCAAACCGTCCGTAGGAAAAGAGTTCTGGATCTCACTTGATCTCACGTCTTCCTACCTTCCTGTCCAAGTCCGGCAACAGTCGCCTTCACACCTACAACCACCACTTCAAGCTCATCACAATGCAAGTCGTTCTGGAGATAGGCTATTCTGATACTAACTGCTGTATAGGGAGGTTCTACTAGGAATTACCGGCAAGGACTTCACCCTGATCGCCGCCTCCAAAGCCGCCATGCGTGGCGCCACCATCCTCAAGGCATCCGACGACAAGACCCGGGTACTCAACACACATACGTTGATGGCTTTCTCTGGAGAAGCTGGTGACACCGGTACGATAGGAATGGCTACGGAAGGGTAGTTGTAATTGTAGCTAAACGTGGTGCAGTTCAATTCGCCGAGTACATTCAGGCAAACGTACAATTATACTCCATGCGCAACAACATGGAGCTGTCACCCGCCGCAACAGCCAACTTCGTCCGAGGAGAAC
>JAESFQ010000540.1_pt1 | contig 13975 bp, 14 predicted proteins | sample 9269431 | NCBI WGS metagenome assembly JAESFQ01 (sample SAMN14502588, study PRJNA617103) | algae metagenome | isolation source: Plectolyngbya sp. WJT66-NPBG17 and co-occurring heterotrophs from well... | place: USA: Mojave Desert, Joshua Tree National Park, California | collected 2006-08-06
CCAGCGGTGCACCAGTTGGAGACGAGGGTGACGAGAATCAGGAGGAATTCGGCGACGACGACTTCTCCGAGACAAGCTCGATGGCTGTCGTTGAAGCACACTCGACCCCGCGTATCTCTCCTTCGATCTCGACCCTCAACGATGACGATGTTCCCCACCAGTCTCTTGATGAGCTTCCGGTCCCCGCCATCGACGAAGGTTTGGTGCCCCAGCACCATGAGCATCTAGCTGATCCGAAGACCGAGACTACGGATTGGGCGGCTACACGCGAGGTTGAGACCACGGACGTCTTCGACACCAAGGAGACTGAAGAGATCAAGGAAGCTGAAGAGGCTGAAGAGGTCCAAGAGACCGAGGAGATCGAGGAAGCCCAAGACATGGTCGAGATGAAAATCATCGACCAAATCGACGCGGGCAGAGACACCGTTGTCGAGACAGAGTACGAGACATTCCTTGCGGTCGAGAACAAACGAGAGGGAACATGCTTCACAGAAGCGTTTGGCTCCGTCGACGCCACTGAGATTGAACAAGAGGCACGTGCCCGAGTTCTAGAGAGGATGCTTTGGGCCCCGACAGTCGCCTGGCGAAAGGAGAAAGCCGCTGCGCCCGTCCGTCCTCACGCGTCGAGCACCTCGAGCCAGGTCAGCGGCACTACCACTCGTATGCGCAAGACCAGCGACAGCATCAAGTCCCTCGTGGAGAAGTTCGAGAATCTGTCCCCGCAGAATACCCCCAGCGAGGGTGCTTGAGCGACATGACGAGCTCACACTACATACGACAGCACTGATCAGCACTGCTACGTTTCTCCGAAACAAAAGTTATATAACGGTCTGGATGTATAGGAGCGGTATATGGGCGACTTCTTTGAGTCCACTCGGCGAGACATGTGGGTGTCTACTTGTACCCCTCCAGCGCCATGTGGATGTTTGCTTGCCTGCTTGCTTGTTTGCTTTAGGCTCGTGAAATACCGAAGGGAAACAATGTACTTACTTGCTTAACTTCGCACTCTCCTCGTCTTTTTCGAAGGCGCTGGACATGCTGTTGCGGAATTGCAAAACAATAGCCAATCAGATGCGTCTGGCCATCTTATGCTCTGCTTTCTTGGAGCCCTTGTGTGATGGTCAACGAAGACCAACGCCCCGCTTACCCACGGTCTAGGCTTTTGACTATACCTGGTTCGTTCTGTTTCCATACTGACGTTGATCGCACATGCCAGCGTGTTGATTGGATATGTATTTCTTTGGAACGGTTGGTATCCACCATAGGCGCCCACACAGCGAGACCGGAGCAGCGCCCAAGTCCTCGTAGAGGCTGCGCAGATACATACAGGTGCTCTGATTACTACTCTTGACACGAGAAACGAACTGTAATCCTGAGGCATGGGATGGGTGCGTTGACAATTGCCGGGTGCTGTCAGAATTGCAAAAGCTAAATTGAACATCTCCAATTTCCAGCTCGGCAGTCGTGAGCTTAGCCGTACCCTTAGCACGACCAAGAACTTGTCCATTACTTCATTTACCGCGTGATGTGCAAATTAAGCTTTGTGGCTTGGTGACCTTGTGCATATTTGCTGCCGCACGTTCGTTCTGTGTCGTTGTCAGGAAACTGTGACCGCGGTCGTCTCGAGGGTTTGATCACTCGCAGCAAATCTGCGAGTCTAGTAAATAATGACCTTGAGACGTACACGAAGGACACTGCGTTAAGCCTCGCAGGAAGTAGCAAAACAAAGCTTCTCAGGCGATGATGGGGCGGTGGAAAGCTGAGGTTCACGAGATCTTCATTCTCAACACTGTGGGAGATTTTGGAACCCAAAGCGCTTCCAGACACGACAAGACGTGTTCTCAACCTGAATATATTGAACCAAACATACCGTTAAGCTTGGTCGTTGGTTCGAGGGTCGCCTACCTGGCCAGACCTACATACGTAAGTGGAGGGATTTGGGTCACATTGGACACTCCTTGCGCTGATTCCAGAGATTCTGAAGTCCCTCTTTACATCATGATTCGTAGACCATCTGATATTGTTCTCCTCTCTGTTGACCTAAGCGTGCCCTTTGCATGGTCAGGAACGATGTCTTATCCTTCGCGGCAGCTGCCCTCCCTTCCAACAACCACAACACAGTCGCACATTTCCTACTCACCAAAGCATCTACTGATATGCCATACTAATGTCACTGGGCCGATTTAGTTTTACATACGTGTATTGGGTTGTTCGATTAGGTACCACGACGGCAGCTACACGAACATGGACAGCCACTGACACCGCGTGCGTCGCCGCTACTCGAGACAGGTGAGCAGCCACCTCAACCCACAACAGTACTCCCCACGCTTGCCAAAAACGTTATTTACAGGTCTTTCAAGCTAATCATCACTGCAACATCTCCCGTCTGAGTCTCCACCCTCAACCTCATCGCCCACGAAACATTGCCTGTTGCGCACCAAATAGTCATGACGAATCTTGATGAGATTGAAAACGTTCTTCCTTTCCTTGGAAACCAAAACAGTCCAGATGCACCAAGCGGCAGCGTCCACGACGATATGACCCTTGAGGACAAGCTTCACGTCCTCGGTCGAGCTTCATACTCGGGGTACTTCCAAGAGCTTCGAAACAACGAACCCATCACCCCAAAACTCAAAAGCGCGTTCGATTTCTTGAAACAGGATCCGTTTTCCGTAAGAAATCGTGAATGTGCGGTGCGAGTTACTGCCACCCACCTTTGGCCTGAGGATGCGTGGAATTATGCTCCTCTCCAGTTGATGTATCTACGGGTAAGTTTGCACAACCGAGCTTATACAATTTATTTGGAAAGATGCTGAACATTCAATGCAGATACCATATGGGTGGTTCAAGGACAACATCAGCCAACGTGCGCTCATCAGGGTGAACCAGGCCAAGAACCCAGTCTCAACGGTGATGTTGATCGGGCAACATGGTCGGCGCGAGTTTGACCTCCGCGACTCCTCACAGCTATACAAGCTCTTCGAAGCGGTGATAGACAGCGAGTTTACCTTCATCTGGAAGGAAGAGCGACGTTATGCGGATGCTCTTCAGCAGATCCAACCGTTACAGTCAACGTCGCTTGCTACGCCGTGTTTGTGCGCAAGATTTTCAATCCTCGGGAACAATGGGATGTATGCACAGTGTTGCAAAGTCCGACTTCGCACTCGCGTACACACTATTAAGTACGAAACGCAGGACGAGAAGGAAGGACGCCCTCACAGGAGATTGAGAGGGCGCAACACGTTCAAGTTGCCCTTCCAACCAGGCGAGCCAAGCAACCTTCGTTACGAGCTTCTTCAACGCGAGGAGATTCCTTTCCACCTCATCACATGGCCAAGAATCGAATCCGTAACATTACCGGCCCACCTCGCAGAAAGTCTCAACTGGGAAGATTTCATCACTGTGAATGGTGAAGCAGGTAACGACCACGACGAATCGCTCCTATTCTATTTGATGGGACTGGCAGCTTTCCGCCTCGTAGACGAGCGCATGCACCCGCTGGCCAGGGAGCTGAATAGACTTCAAGTTCTTCTTTCGCGCAGCAGAAGGGGAGCGGATTCGCCTTTCGGGCCCACGTCAGGACAGCTTACACCGGCGCCGGTCGGTCTAAACGACAATATATACATCATCTGTAGCGATGACGTCTCGGATAAGATCAGGATCTGGATAGTCGACGCAGGCCAAGGTCGAAAGAGCTGGATGGTCCGAATCGAGAAATATTCAGAGGATGCCTCACGGACCATTTCTACCTTGGGGAAGCGAGGAGTATCAAGTGCACCACGAGTCTATCGCGAGATTGCACCCAAGAGACCTAGACTGGAATGATGCGGATTGGGCTGTGAGTGACGAAGTTTGTTTCTCATTGGACCCTGTGGACAGTACAGTAGACCTTCCCCCCTGATTATATTTACAATTACTGACATATTCCAGCTAGCACCCAGATCTTATGGGCCTTTCCCATCGACGACCAAAGCCGTGATGAGCCCCGTTTTCCGTTTCCCAAAGTCATAAACATCGTAAACGCCGTATTCGCCAACCTCCCATACCGTATCCATCTTTCCAATACCCCGTGTCCACTCAATCGATCTCCGGCTTCTCCTCCTCCACGCTTCTCGCATAATACCTGGGTCTGGGTGTAGTCTTCCGTGACCTGCGTTCCTCGCCCATGTGCTCGGACTGCCTCTCTATCCTCAGCATCTCGCGCACCTTGCCATCAAACGTGACGATGATATGGTACGGGATCTGCGGCGAGTTCGGCGCAGATGAGGAACCGTTGAAGTAAGATCCGCTTGCCGACGATGCAGGCGACGAAGGGGTGATGGGTGCAGTAGGCGACGAGCTTCGCGATGATGACGATTCGGTGTTGATAGTCGGAGTATCCGCGTGCGCGTCCATTTTTAGGTCTCGTGTATGTCGATCCTTTTCCGATAGTTCTTGGTGGCAGCGTACGTAGCGTAGGGCCGAAATTGGTTAGGTGGGAAGCGTACCGTTCTGAACACGAAGTTCCAGAAGAGCGTCGTATAATGCTAATAATATATCGTATGTGTCCAAATGAGTTCGTTCTTTTCTTTGTTTACGGTTTGCGGACCAAGTGGAGTTTGGTTGTCCGGGCTCCAGTTGCCGATATTGTTTGGCGGTAGTGGGTATCTTTTAGAGGCTTTTTGATGGCGTGGACGGTAATACTTGGAAGGAGTTGCGTAGACCCCTGGAAGCGCGTTAGGGATGATGCTTGTTCGACGGCTTTTACTGCTTCGGCCGGAGTCCCGGATGGTGCGGGATAGTAGGAATGTGGAGGTAGACGTACAGAAGACCTGAGAGTGTCTCTAAACAAAGTTTTTTCTCTCTCTGTCTTTTCCAGGATGTGAATGTAGAAGAACGAGATGAAGAATATGCAACGCTCCGTTGATACGTCGTGGAATAATATATTGTATCAGCAAAGTGGTTTCGATTCGGATATATACATCGACAATGGGCAATAAGGAAACCGCTCGAAATCAGCAATCATCCCATGGTGAAACCCCCCTCCTCTTATTCTATCGAAAAAGAACCCACATGGGCGGAGTCAAGTCGACTCGAGCCCTCGACAAGACACCGCGTCAGCGCCCATCGCATCCCATCATTCATCTCGGAGGCCCACTGTGGGACGCGTTGCGGTCAGGCATCCGAGGCCGCCGACCGGGCCTTGCTGCGCCTCGGCCCTAGCACATTGCCAGAAACGAATCGCCTCGCAATTAGTGAGGTGGCTGCACGTGTTGTTACTATATTTAGCATGTGAGTTATTCGAGGGGGAAAGAAAGTCAGACGGGCTGTTGGTATGTATGGGGTTGTCGTTTTTGTTGTGTAGGATAGCGATGCAGGGGCGGAAGGCGGCGGCTGTGCAGGGCAAAGGAGATGAGGTAAGTTGTGGAAGGATTGGTTGCCACTTTGGGCTGTGCGAGGGTGCGAAGCGAAGCGACGGAAAGACGAAATGAGCCCCCCTGCAAATCAGGACGGGGCTTGTTGTTTGAGATGGTGGTTTCTTGAAATCGAAAATGAAGATTCTTGAAGATCGCACTTTGTAGGAGACGGATGCAAGTCCGTTGATGAGGGGCTTGGAAGCTACTGTTCGGTCCTATCTCCACAGTCTAAATGTCGAGCTGTCTGTCCTGCGTGCCGTCCCTTTTCCTCCGCTCAAGAACGCGTCGCTGTGAGGACTACGCAGTTCGTCCAGCCTTCCACCGTTGCATCATGACGGTACTTGAATTGCCTATCAGCTGCTGCATGCGCCCCCTCATCTGTAAAGGTTGGCAGACCAGTCGCAGTCAACGTCTCATCCCCATTAAAGCCATGATAGTCCATCAACCTTGGAATCCGCTTTCCTACCACTTTACTCGCCAGAATACTCATCTTACGATCTCTTTCACAGCCTTGCGCCGATCTCCTTATGTCTACATCATATATCGCTTGCGACATCGCTAACGCTGCCCTGCATTTAACCCCGCCATTCACATCGCCCAATGCCCGTTTCTCCCGCACATACGGCTTTCGGAATGACACCAATACTATAAGTGCTATGCCATGCGAGGTAACCTTAAGTGAACATCCAACATCGCCAAGTTGGCAACATGCGGGGCGTACGAGGCTTGGAATGACCGGTTACCCGTCTGGTTTCCGATCCGCGGTCTTCTTGTAGCTTCTTCCATAGAAGACTTGATTGGGGAGGCAGATCGATGACGTTAGATCTTGGTGTTACCACGGTACCACGTTCATTGGAGAAAGGTACTTGATGGCGATGTTGATAAGTATGAAGAGGCAGTGCCTCCGCTAAACATCCAGTTTGTTGTGGTTCATTGCGTTCACGCGTTGCGCATCTTGTCGTTGTTACTTCCAGAAAGACTAAGCGTAAGATTCACGAGAATTGACATTTTACGAAGCGCGGATTTGGTTGCGTGAGACAGTGTGAGAATGGACAAGCAGAATAAACAAGAACAGCGGGAGGGATCTCGCCATCAACACCGACGTAAGGGATGTTCCATCCTCTCTATGACCCCATCTTTAACTTCAGGTTAGCAAGATACTCCATGAGTGATATACCCGAAGACCCAAACCAGCGCTCTGCATCGTCCATGCCTTCATCACGCAAGCGTGCAGACTCGCATCAACCGTGGACATCGACCGCCCCACATGCACGACGATCATCCGACGAGTCGCAATCATCCCAACAAGCTGTCATTTCTGCATACCTGAGATCGTCATATTCTGATGACGACGCTGGGCGTCCGAGGAGATTCTCATCAGCTGAGCATTACTATTCGCCATCACCGGCACAACACAATTCTCACGGCGAGATTAGAAGAATAAGCGGGAACTTCAACGCCCCGACGGCCATGGAGTTGGAGCGACACAAGGACCAAAAGAGAAGTTGGAGGGGACTGGGGAAGTTCAAGAACGCGGTCAGGGGCATAGTCAAGGCTTGAGTTTTTGGTTGGGGCTCAGTACCTGCTTTCTGTCATGCGCGCATCTCACACTTTTCACGCTCCATGCACTGTTCGCATCGCCGATCAAGATACCCGCTCGTATGCCAATTATTCGTTTCACACTTGTCATCTATATGCTCAGCTTTCAAGTCTTTTCGTGCGAATAAATGACATCATTGGCCCATCTATCCTCAAAGCCGCACATCCTTCGCTGCGCCTGCACCTCGTTTTGCCTCCTCTCCCAGAAAACGCTCAGCCCCAACATGCCCTTCATCGTCTTTCCCATCTATCGTTGAATGGCCCTTGACTGCGTTCAGTACCCCTGGAGCATAACTACCAGCGCGTGAGGATAGCGAAGTCGTAGCCGCCTCTATGCTTCAAAGGCTTGGTGTCCTGATGAGCCACACATCCTTTCCTCATCAGGACGGCGGTAGTCCAAGCGTGGCTGCACACAATGGCGCTAATATGACGTCGCAGTATAACTTACAGGATTGCTTTGGGTCTGTGTGAGGTTTATCATGTGCACGGTGTGAGTAGGCAGCTGTTTTGAAGTCCTGACCTGCATCATCGACCGCACCGCCCACCCGCACCAATAGCACACTCATTGCCAGGACGCTAGCAGTCAGGCCATATACATTCCCGTTATCCGAGCGTCCCTGCATTCCATCTTCTAATCCTACATCAATACCACTCCGACTTCAAATCAAGCCACCGTCCAACAAAATCATGGACCACTACCCCGATATTAACATCAACGAACGCGAGATGCGCGAGATGCCCTCATCTCCAGCCTCCTCCCGCCAAGACTCGGCATCGTCCGTCACCCAAGCCGCTGCTGCTCACCAGAGGCCCTCTGCCACGGGCACCCAAGACAACTCAACAGCACGATTATACCAGACTTTCCCATCGCCTTCGACTCACTCTACAGCCCCCTCAGCACACCGTACTGACTCGAGCTCGTCGACCATGTCGAACCATCAGCGCATCGACGCTGAGTACGCACGATATACGGATGCGCCGCCGCCATTCAACGAGAAGCAGTATGAGGGCAAGAGTCCAGACGAACAAAGTCAAATGAGGGTGACGGACTATGCAAAAGAGATCTCGAGGATGATGGGGCGGCAGCTGGTTAGGGGACTCAAGTCCGACGAGGTGGAGAAGAACGACAAATAGGCCTGATGTCGCTTACGACGTACCGAAGGTGTCATGGGTTACCGGCGTGTTGGTCAGGCTAGTCCTGGTGTGGTTTATACTGGTCTGATTAGCACAGCGATGGCGTTTAGTGTTGGTCATGTGGCGCCTTGGAGTGTGCACAGGGTCCCTCGGCTTCGAGACCACTAGTTCAAATTGTAGCCATGTTCAACAACTACGTGTCATGTCTTGTCGCTGTTGTCACTCTATTATCGCCACTGCCTCGGGCTTGTCATTCGCCTAGTCTTTGTTGTTTTGTTCCAAAGCCTCACGACTGCCCGCTTGCTGGCGAAGCCATTTTATGAACACAGTTTTCCCTTGTGCAGCTCTGCTACTTGTACATTCTTCAACGCTTTAGCCCAAGGCGTCTCAACCAGCGTCCCGTTCTCTACATGTAATAACTCCAGCTGCAACGGAATCTTCATCTTCCTCGAGTCGCTCAGTCGCACCGCGTTGATGAATCGCTCTGCTGTCTCGACCTGCTCCTCTCTTGTAGCGCCGCACTTTCCGATCATGGATTCCCACGTTTGATCCGGAAAAGTGGACTCCTTGATCTCGTGAAGGAAACGCAGGGTCTTTATAGTCGGAAACAGCTTCACTAACTGTGTTGCTGCTGTGATGATATCACGCCATTGAATCGTAGCTGAGGATAGCGGCTTGTAGACGAAACTCAGGCCGTGGAAGTCGTGCAGGCCGGTGCTGTGGATTACCGCTAGCTTCCTGACGAGGTGTGCGTATGTGACTGACAATGGGATGATGTGCGATCCTGCGACGACGACATGGGACCGGGTCTTCCATGAGATGCCGGTAAGTTGGAGGGGCCGCGCGTAGAATACTTTGGCAGACTCCCAGTGCACTTGTCGGCATGTCCTCATGATAGCGCAATTCTTAAGCTCATTAGTCTTCCGTTGGCCCCCGGGTATGCTTTCGTTGTTGCTGGGCTCTCCTATGTTGCGCCATCCGTATCCTTCATGCCTCATCTCGTTGCAGACGAAGACATAAATCATGTCCCTCAACTCGCGTAGTAGATCGAGAAAGCTAGGAGAGTTTTCATTTCCCATCCACTCCCAGGTCTGGGGTATGGGTTGCTGTCTGTTATCAGATATTACCCACAATCAATATAGTGCACCTACTGGAATTTTGTATGCAAGAGTAAAGGTGTACTCGCGTACATCTGCTTTGAATGGAATATGTGAGTTCAGCTTGACGAGCTGGCATTGCTCTAGTTCCGCATTAATATGTTGGCTGCATACACGCAGCCTGTATCACATACCTTGAGGCATGCTGTCTCGATGTTACGCCGAGCTGAACGGCCTTGCGGTACTTAGATAGAATCCAAGCAATTTGAAGTAGTCAAGTCGGTCATTTATAGAGCATAGAGGAAGGCAAGTTTGTCATGAAAACGCATCCAAGATCTGATACAGATCGCAGGCGGCACATCTACCTGAAGGACTTCAATGCGAGGTACCGATCCCAAGGTAAGCAATCAGCCGTGGGTGAACGGTATGTCGGGCGCGCACAACCTCCTTCCACTTTTACTACGTTCTCGACAGTTTAGATTCTATGGAAGTGAGAGGTAGAATTTCCCCTCAACAGTTGGCTTATTGTCTGTAGACGCGTCTTTCCCAGGGTGCTCTGGTTACATTGAGGATACTACAGGGAGCTTCTTCATAAGCCAAGGGATTGGGCGGGGAGCTGACTCAGCACAGTCGCGGAACGCTGCCAACTCCAACGCTGTATGCGCCCATAGCTGTGACACAGGGGGGCAGCACCCTTACGCACCTGAACATGAATTTGCAGTATCCTCAGTTCTCGCGAGAGCGCTGACAGTTTTGATCGCCGCTAACGGCACAGCAACACTCATGCCAAGTTAAGACAACTAACTAACACGACACGTCGCGATGGCTAGGACACGCGCATAATGCAACGCAACAAAACTATCCACCCAGCCCGCAAACCCGTGAGGCACGGAACTGGCCTGCAGCTCGAAGACGATCGCGTTACGGGTCCGATTCCTTTCCTCAATCGTACGCGAGCCTATTGTCGTCACGACGACCGCCTCGATATCCGATGCAGGTTGGACATCGCGCCATGACCGCAAAGGACTACGCGCCGTAGACATCAAATCTAGTCAGGCCGCACTCTCGACGAGGCAAAATGCCCCGTGCCCACGCCCTCCTTCCGCAGCGTCCCACGTAATATCTGGTGTATGCTCACATACTTTCTGATATGGAATATACCTTTTGCTGTCGCCTTTGCCTTGACATTGGGCAGCGTGGCATGATCATTCAGTGCTTTCCTCATATACATGCAGTTAGTACTACCAGGTTCTAAATTCAAAGACGAGGAAACGCATGGTGGGGGCATAGCTGTTGTTGCAGGAGTGTGCACTCTGAGGCGGGCTCGTTCTTGTGGCAGAAGTTGTAAACGAGGGTAGATCGGCATGTTTTGGATCGGCAATGAAGCAAATTTTATCGCGTGAAGAGAAGGGCGGCGAACGCGTAGAGCTGCGGCCGTTAAAGTCGCGTTGCACGCACCACTATAACAAACAAGCTGCCGTCAGAATTCCATCTATTAACGATCCAAAGTCCGATCTGGGACTTGAACAGCGTTTGTGGGTCTAGTGGCCGTCCAACGAAAAATTGCGGTCCCATTACATTCCCAATCTCGGCTCTACAGCGTCGTTGTCTTAGCTACTCGGTGCTACAATTTTCTGAGTGGCTGGTCTGACAGCACTACCCGGCGTATGCAACCAGATGTCGCAGAGTCTTGCCATCATGTTCTACTGGACTCACTAAGTAATTGGTGCTATAGGTTTTAATATCTTTGAAGCCCTCTTCATGGTCGAGACGCAATCCGAATGGTGTAAACCAGCGCCTCGACGCTAGGTTGGTGGGTCGGCGCTTGGAACTTCATAGGCGGTATAGGCTTCACATTGCGCCCGGTATTCAGGTATGATACCAGGAGCTGTGGCAACATCAGGCTCCCTTCACTACGTTCTGGGGTAGTTGGGCCTTCATGGTAGGAAGTACGCTTCAATGGTATGAGAGCCTGGAGAAACGCCCCATGGAAGCTAATAGTACGAGATAGTACGTGTCAGTCGACGCCAGAAGCATCCCCTCTTACGCTAATCTACACAGCTGGTGTCGTCAGTTGTTGCGAATACTTTTTTTTTTTAGAGATATGAAAACATACAACTATGAAGGTAGCGTAAGTAAGAAGAAGAGTCGACATCACACCAAGTGTTCTCTCTCCATCTACTTCCCAATACAAATCCGGAACGTTCTGAATCGCTCATTCTGCGATGTCCGAAAGTGGTCATCACGCGGTAAAGGCAACTCTTCACCCACTGTGCCACCGCATTGCGCTTTCTCTCAATAAATCACGCAACCATCACATTCACCACTTACAAGGATGTTCAAGGCACGCGGCATGGAGGACGTTACTCAAATGAAAATCGATGCGGCCTCCCGCTCCTTGCCTCGCCCTACGCATAATCACTATATTGGAAACCCTTTGTTGCACTAACTCCCTTCGATCAAATCTATCAAGCGCGTAACACCACGGAAAAACTCTGTATTTATACTGGGGCTAGAAGCTATCGAGTATCTACGACAGTAGTGGTAAAATCCGAGGTATCATTATGGAAGAGACGCCCAATAACCTCGCGTATCAAAAGGAGATGCATCCGAATGTTGTCGACTGGCATGGCACTGACGATCCGGCGAATCCTAAGAACTTCGCCTCGTGGAAGAAGACGATCAATCTCGGATGCATATTCCTCATGTGTTTTGTATCGTAGGTAATCATGCTTCGCGCATACGACAGTTGGGATAGCTAACCTAACTCAAATAGGCCATTCACATCCTCTATCGTTGCGCCAGCGATTCCAGACATCATGAAGGATTTCGCCTCTACTGACGCTTACCTCTCAGCCTTCGTTTGAGCATTTACGTCCTAGGCTACGCCTTTGGCCCGCTTCTCATTAGCCCTCTCTCCGAGCAGTACGGCCGACTGCCTCTGTACCACGTGTGCAACATCCTGTTTACCGTATGCACTCTGGCATGTGGGCGTGCGAACTCACTCGGCACCCTGGCTGCCTGGCGATTTTTCGCTGGCGTGGGCGGTAGTAGCGTCTTCGCTCTTTCACCATCAAGCATTGGAGATCTCATGGTGAAGGAACAACGCGGTGGTATAATGGCGCTGATAGGCTTGGCATACAACCTTGGTCCATCCATCAGCCCTTCAGCAGGCAGCTATCTCAATGCTGCGAACGGATGGCGATGGATATTCTACTTTACTGCCATTCTTGGTGGAGTGGGTACAGTCCTCAGCATGTTCTGTTTATCGGAAACCTATGAACCCGTATTACTCCGGCGAAAAGCTGCGCAACTATGGAAACAAACGGGAAACAAGGAGTTACGAGCCAAGTCTGATGTGAATACCGGAACGAGCAAGCTGGTGGCCTTCGGAACTGCGATGGTCATGCCGCTGCGCATGTTGTTCTTGTCACGTCCGATCTTCTTTACCTCACTCCTCACAGCTATCGGCTATGGCTACATCTATATTCTGTACACGACCATCCCAACCACATTTGTCGAGACATACAAATGGGCCCCGAAAAATCTCAGTCTTGCTTACCTTGGTACTGCTGTCGGTAATCTCATTGGCATGTTCGGAGGCGCTGCAATCAGCGATGGCCTTGTAAAGCGAAGGGCACTGAAAGGTGACACACGCCCGGAGAATCGATTGCTACCTATGACATTCTGGTGGCCGCTTGTGAGCATTGGATTGTTCATCTATGCATGGACGGCTCAATATGCTCTGCACTGGATTGCGCCGTTGATTGGAACGGCGATCTTTGGAGCTGGAGCTATGAGCGCTATTGTAAGTCTTGTCTCTCTCCAAAGTGCTTCGTTCAGACTCGAATCTCGAATTTGAGCTTTCGGTCGCTAACTGAAAGCTAGTTCTTCACAGGTACATACATTCTCGATGCATATCCGCTTTATTCCGCATCCGGCATGGCCGCCTGTTCAGTCATGCGCTCACTCGTCGGTGGTCTCGCACCTCTCTTTTCGCACAAGATGTATCAGAAGCTTAATGTTAGCTGGTCGTTCTCGTCACTTTCATTCATTACTCTTGCTTTCGCGCCGGTACCATGGGTGCTCTACAAATTCGGTGAAAAATGGCGCGCTAGAGAGTGTTATGGTGGGCAAAGTGAGAAGAGAAGCTCGGGTACAGAGCAGACAAGCTCGCGGGTGTGACATTGGAAGCAGATGGTCAGTTGCATGCGTAAGATGGAGCTTTATAAATCTTCACATGTGAAAGCGATAGCTGGTGGACTATCTGCTCAGAATTCTTGAGTAGTTTGCTTGACATATGTAAGAAGGTGCATTTTGATTCAACTGCGTAGTCACCGCGTCGTACTTACCCACAAGACGTACTCGAGCTCAGTTTTTTTGTCACTGCCGTCACTACACTCTGACTCGTCGTTGCCCATACCATGCTTATGGAGCAATTGCCTGGTCCAACATGTACCTCACAAGCTTTCCTCCCGATCTATCATCTACATACATCCATCACACTCTACACCTTTATCCACCCACAATCCATTACAAGCATATACTACTGCAACACGTATCTGTACTCGTTCACTTTTGGTCAGCCACGCAAAGCTTCTATCGAAGTCACTTTCACTATCGCTAGTCACCCAGAGCGCGCACACGACAACTCGTCCGTTTGCAGGCCGTCATCTGTGCCCGAAAGGCATTAGTTACCATAATAGCGATCTCTTCAAACCCGCTACCTTCGCAGATACCATATGAGCT
>JAESFQ010000541.1_pt1 | contig 13964 bp, 7 predicted proteins | sample 9269431 | NCBI WGS metagenome assembly JAESFQ01 (sample SAMN14502588, study PRJNA617103) | algae metagenome | isolation source: Plectolyngbya sp. WJT66-NPBG17 and co-occurring heterotrophs from well... | place: USA: Mojave Desert, Joshua Tree National Park, California | collected 2006-08-06
TAAATAGCGACTGAACGTCGAGAGTGCCGCTCGTACAGCTAAAGCCCCTCTACCGGCCCTACGTTCTTACCGAGAAGGGTCATAAACTGCCTCATGATAGCGTGGTGCTGGATCGCTGATATGGTAACCGAACACCGTCGGGACGACGACGTTACGTCGTCTTCTCATGGTATGTCGTCTTCTCGTGCTGAGTTGACACCCGTTGCAGCGAGACAACTACGTGCGATTAGTGACTGTCATTTTTGCATGTAGATACGCATTATGCTTACCAAAATCCTCAAGATTCCTCTGCTTCTGTTTCCGCTTGAGAAGTTTTCCGTGCATGAGGTTATCAAAGCCTTGACTACCTTGCAAAATGTAATACACACCCGCCATGATGCAGAAGATACCGAAGGAAAAGGCCCAGACACGGATCACAGCAACAATGTTCGTCCTCCCACCCACAAACCATCCGAAGATGGTGAAACATGTAGCAAGGATATCGACGACTAGGATTGCACCAGCGAGTTGCCATGAGGGAATGGATGACCAGAATGGGCCATTCGCGCGGGTGATGAAGATGAGCCAGTTCTCGGTCAAGGTAATCTCGAGGAACAAGATTGGATCGCGTTGGCCGTGGTTCTGGACAATGCCGCCTTCCACACCTTGTTGCTCGCCAGTAAGGTAAGGCAGCATCGTTGTCATCGTAATCCAGGTGCCTACAGCCAGAATAACGCCGAGGAGGATCGACATTCCCCAGAGCTTTGGGAGGTTCCACTTCACCGGAGTCCTGCTATATGGTGCATTATCGTAAGCGATAGCCAGCGTCGCTACAGTTCAGTCAGCCCATACATAGAAGAACGTAGAAAATAGAGGCTTACCGATATCAGCAAAGATGGCAATAAACACTACCAACTGGAGATTCAGACTCTCGTTAAGAATGGCGATCCAAAGACCCAGGAATATCTCGAGATGTAATGACAGAGCGATGCGGTAAACGACGTAAGCGTACATGCGATGGAAGATTTGGCGCGAGGTTTTCAGCGCGTCGATGATAGCAGAAAGCCCAGGGGCAAGGAAAACGATATCGGCAGCAGAGCAGGCAGCATCTGAAGCGCCCTGCACGGCGATACCAGTATCTGCTTTCTTCAACGACGGCGCGTCGTTCACGCCATCACCGGTCATTGCGACCAGATATCCTCTCTGCTGCAGGATTTCCACAACATTATACTTGTGCTGTGGAAACACTTCTGCGAAACCATCTGCACCTTCGACGAAGTCATAGAATTCTGAGCCAGGCATTTCGCCACCGCCGCTCAAACCGAGCTTCTCCGCATCGAAAATGTTGGTGCCCAGACCGAGCTGGCGGGATGTCTCTCGCGCAATACCAACGGCATCGCCAGTAAGCATCTTGATCGAAAGCCCCAAAGACTTCGCCTCATTGATGGTGCGGTATGTGTCGTGACGTGGAGGATCTGAGCATGGCATTATACCCAGGATTTCCCACCCTTCGTCCTCACGTTTGCGAGCAACACCAAGCGAGCGAAAGCCGCGCGTAGCAAACTCGGCGACCTTGTTCTTGTACGCCGTTTCAACATGCTCTGGGACGGGGCCGTCTTCCTCAACAGTCCGAAGCACGAAAAGAGGAGCGCCCTTGACACATATTATGCGCTCGCCCTGGGGTGATTCAACGACTGCCTGCACCTTCTTGGACACTGGATCGAATGGGTGGAAACGGATGGCTTTGTACTTGCTGAGCGCGTACCTGGCACGCGGGTAGTGACGGAGAGACTTGAGGAAAGCCTTATCGATGGCATCGATACCCTTCTTCTTTCTTGACGCGGCTAAGCAGGCAGTAAGCATGAGATCCTCAGGATCGACACCTTCAACGGTGTATGGCTCAGCGAGGGAGAGCTTGTTTTTTGTTAGAGTTCCGGTCTTGTCGGAGCACAGGATCTCAACGCCAGCAAGTGATTCAATGGCAGAGAGCTTCTGCACGATGGCTTGCTTCTTGGCAAGGTAAGCTGCACCCACGGCCATGGTCGTTGTTACAACAGCGGGGAGACCGACGGGCACTCCAACTATCGTGATAGCAAGTGTGAACCGAAGGATAGTGACGATGTCGTTGGACCGATAGAAAGAGCTTATCCACACAACCAGCAATGATACGATAACCAGAACCAACAGAATCGTTCCAATGCCATGTAGTACTTGGGTGAAATGGCCAGGACCGCTCGAGGCGCTGGCAACCAGCGATGCTGCACGTCCAACGAAAGTCGAGTCGCCTGTAGCTGTAATGACAACAAAAGCCTCGCCGCGCTTTACTGCAGAAGATGCGTAGCACGTATCTCCTCGGTGTTTGTCGACAGCCAAGGACTCTCCAGTGATAGAAGACTGATCGACCTGTACGAACGCATTCTCCGTAACGATGCGTCCATCTGCTGGAACGATTACGCCCTCTTCGACTTGCAGGATGTCGCCGGGTACCACGTCAGACGCTTCAATCTCAACCAGAGTGCCGTCGCGTAACACAGTGGCCTTTAGGGCTAATGTCTTCTTCAATTCTTCCACAATCGAGCCAGCCTGGTACTCTTGAATGAAGCCTACACTGGCATTCAAGAGGAGTAAGCCGCAGATGACTCCAAAGTCAACCCAGTCCTGAAGTCCGGCAGCAAGGATGGCAGCCGCTTCCATGACAAATTGAATTGGGCCGACAAAGAACATTAGAAATTTGATCCAGTTGTTCGTTGACTCCTCTACGGCGTGTAAGCAAGTGCGGGTCACGTGGCGGGATGAGTGGTACCTTTCATCTTGTTCTCGCCAAACTTCTTCCGCCGTATAAGTACCTCCGCGGATGTCAAGCCAATGCGTGTATCGGTCTGCAAAAGCTCTTCTGGGATTATGCGCGCACCACCTGGTTGCTGCGCTTCCTCCTCTTCGTAGTCGGCGTTCTCGCCATCCTGCGACTCCAAATCTTCAATAAGTTGATCAATATCCTCATCCTCGTCTTCCTCATCCAACTCGATGTCATTCATATGAACATCCCTTTCTTGAATATGATACTTGTCATAACTCTGGCCATTTGATGGATAGATACCGTCACGATCTGGCGACGTACCCGGTGACTGCATTGAGTCAGCTCTAGTTGGAGTTGTGGGTTGGCAAGTCTGCTCTTGAGTCTGAAAGCCGACTTACCTCGGACATCTTGGATGTGGTACTAGTCGCTAGTAGTGCTTAGCACTGTATGTAGTTTGTTGTTTGAGTGGTACAATCGGCAAAAATCGCTGGTCTGGTACGAGAAGCGTGTACCTATGTCGCAAATGCATCTGCGTTACTGCTGAGTGATGTCGTATATGGCCAATGCACTTTCATCCGTGGAACAGACTCTGAGACATCGTTGCGCAGGCAAGTTTAAAGCGTGCAGACACGACCCTAGACCTGGATACCACACGTGGTGGGTTGGGAAACACAGTCGCGATCGCGCAACGCGACTATTGCGGTCGTAGAAGCCTGCGAAAACAGCCGAGATGGGTTGGGACGACTTAGGACCGAACGTTGCGAGAACCCCACGGTTGATGAGGCCAGAAAGACGCGCATGATCAGACTAACCTTTTTAGAAGCTAAAGGGTCACGTCGAGAACCCGTCGCCAAGATAAGGTGGCCAACTTTCTGGGAGAACTGGGATGAGCTGCGGCGGCTGAGCATCCTTAAGATTAGCCCCGGCCCTCAGGGTTAGCGCATTTAGCATCACAATCTGCGCGTACCTACGTTGCGTTCCCCTCAACAATGCACCAGAAGATGACTACAATGCCTGTAATCTTAAGCTATACAGTTCTCATTGTGGTGATCGGGTTCGTAGCATTTTGCTTTGGTTGTAACATGTGTTGCGCGTTAAATTTCCTGCGGTCGCCCTCAAGGTCGTTCCTAGCCTGGTTATGCCACGCCACCAATTCGACCGTTGAGTTATTACCTTCTACATAACGTCACACGTATTTCTCGGAGCTCAAGAACATTTGACGAAACTCTCAACATTGTTGTTGGCGGCCTTTCAAGGAGTTTGAATGAGTCGCTCACAAAATGCGGGGTCTGTTTACACAACTCAGCGGTTTGAATCAGAATAAGCGCGATAAGAATGCCAAGCGGCGCAAAACACTCGCATTTCTCGATACTTCGAAATGAGACTTTGTTCGTTGTTAGTCACTACGACTTGTGAAAGGGTTCATTCAGACGAAAACCATAGTCCATGTGAGGTGCTTAGGTAGTAAGGCATGCCGAGTCCTGTCTATCCCTCAGGTGCTCGTTCATGGAGAGGACAGTAGTCTGAGCCCTGACCTAGTGACATATTTTTGCTGGAGCGGTCAAGAGACGTTGCCGACGACAATGGTCCACCGCGATATGTGTACTTGTCTCGGTCCCAGAATATTCTACGCGGTAGGGCTGTCATATTGCAGTTGGACTGAGGTCTTACATGGTAAACTCTTCCGGTAGGCAACCAAGTCATATCGACCAGAGACTGAAATTGACCTTTGCGTAGCGTTTATTTCTCTGACGTGAGATCTACCGTGCATTGACACGTAGGGTTGTCGCCTGGGATCTTGAGCCAGTATTATGCTTTTGCGGAGATTCAAAAAGGCGTGTTATATGTTTCCGGTAAGTGTATGGCGGACCCCAGATGCTGTGACGCTTCTTTTCCTTGGGACTCGAACGCGATTGCTGGTGCACGGTGCACCAAAACTGTTGCCTCAGTCCACCTTCGACGCTACGGCTTAGTCGAATCTTCCACAGTCCTTCTCTCTGAGTAGAGACTGCCTCGCTTGATACTCCACACGGCGCGCATCGTAGTTATAAAATCGTCCCTACGAAGACCTAACGCAGAGTCGCATTGCTGACATCAGCTTCCTCGCCCGCCCCTTGAGGCAGACCGAGCTATCGCGCTTCCTCCGCATCGATCCACCGTTCGCGACTGACACACCCCTGGATCGCCACCAAGACGCGTGGACAGGAACATTGCAACAGCTCGGAACAGTGCAACAGCTCAAAGGGTCATACGCTACTGTATAATACGACGCGAGCTCTACTGCTGTCTGCGACAAAGGCAGAATAGGAGCTCATCCTTAGGCGACACAATATATGTTCGGCTGTCGCTCGACGTGCTCAGACAGAATGCTCAACAGACGATGCGTAAAGATATGGTGGGACCGCTGACATGATCTCCGCCTCTTTTTGCCGTGTGTCGGAGGTGCAGACTGGAAAGAGATAGATGCAATGGGGCTGTCCGAGTCGATTCGGCGTAGACAGCGAATGAACGGCTCGACGCCTTGATAGCCGGAGGCTCAGACGTATAGTGCGCGTATTACAAGCCTGCCGAGAATAGCTCTTAACCTGGAACGTTGTTTGGTATTGCAGCCAAGGGACCGAGGACACAGGGAAAGTTTGCCAAAAGATGGCGGTGGAAGTTTGGTGGGGCGTGGCTCGTGCGCGGCCCGAAGACACCTCTCCTTCTCCACTTCGTACTTCATCCATACCAGCAACCTACGAAGTTTGTAACTTCATCATCGTCGCCCCGGCTCTCTCTTAACCCATATCGCCCTCGATCGCTCTGTAGAAGAAGAGATCCTGTCGCGGCTAATCAACTCGGCTGCAGTTGCGGGTGACCCTTGATGGACCTATCCAGGCTCCATCATTTGTTCGGTGCTCTGCAAAAGATGTCGTGCACTTGGAGCGTTACATCAAACAACATCAGCAGTTAGGCATTTCTGTCTGCATGCAAGTTGTGTCTCCCTGCGCCTTCTTATGGCAGTTGACATTCCTTAACGGAGATGGAAATGGCGAACCAGAAAGAGTTGCAACCGAGTGGATGCCATGTGGCTCGTGACGTACAAGTTCTACTGGGCACTTAGAGAAGTCAACCAGGCGCTTCTCTTATGACGAACCGACGACGAAGACGTGATATAGCCGATGCGGAGTTGTCTCGGGACTCGTTTTGAGGCTTCCTGCCCTTCCTGTCCAGGTCGTTGGTTCGCGCGCTGCACCGCAAAGATGAACAGCGTTCCAGTACGGTTGTCGCGTGTGTCGCATTTGCAAATGGTATTGGGGTATCGCCGACCGTCTTGGTATAGCTGTCGTCCGGGAAGAGCGGCTGCGACTCCGGTCAACGATGGGCGTCGGGAATGATGCCGCAACTGTCAACATACCAAGCCTGGTGTTGTCGACTGCAGTGATTATAGTGTTAAATTGGAAGCTCCAAGCAGCTCGCCTGGGGCAGCTGTGGCGTGCCATATCGGCAAGTTGGCGTATGGTCAGCGCGAGTTGTTCGTCTTGTCACAACAATACTGGAGACTATTCGTATCAAACACGCATTTATTTCCTTTGTCGTATGCTCCTCCGCTGTCGGGTCGTCAAGTTGAAAGCTGCCTTACTGGGTAGAAGGTTCACACTCATCGCGATCGTGGGAAACGTCCGCTGAAGCGTCGGCTCGTCGTTCCTCAGTCGGTCGCGTTCAAGCTCGGTGTGGGACGTTGCATCTTCATCGCATCTGCATAGCATCTGGTTTAGACGGCCTGATCAAGGTCGACCCTGAATACAGGGAGGTCTAGAGAGCTTCTTCGCGGTGCATTGCTTGTCCTATCGTAGGCTGCGCTGAGGGAGTTAGCGTATCTGGACGCCCTAGCTTCTGCCCACCAAGTATAAATTGAACCCCTCCACCTCCTCACCACGACAACAGATCGATCGCCGACTATTTTTTTTTGGTGGGTATACAGTACATTGACTCGTAAGTCATCACTCGTCGTATAGCTCAGCACCAAAAGGCTAACCACTTTCCACACAGCAATTGTTGGCAGGTACAACAACAAACGAGATACAAAGCACTTACGAAAGACATCAGGCAGGTTACTACTACCCGTGGGTTCTTTGACTTCCCCGCGGATAGCCGTATAACATATTAGTTGAGCGACAGTCCGATATACAAATAGACGGCGGCTCTCAACAACAAGCAAAGTCGAACTCAGCGCCTTCCCCCCACAGCGCAATCGAGCAAAAGACACTTAAGAACAATGGCCAACATGTAAGAAGAATATCTGCAAGTAGTTTCGATTTATCACTGACGTCTGAAGGCAACCGCTCGGTGCGCTTCCACCCCGTCCGGCAACCCCTAATCTGAGTGCCATGGCTACCGAGATTCAACGTCATATTCTGGGTTATACTTTCAGCGACCCCTCTGGTCTACTCGGCGTATTTCGTGCTTCGGGTTCACTCCCACGTGTCGCGAACGAGTTTCTCCAAGCAGGCAGGTGCCTCGAGACTAGTAGCGAAGCCAACCGCACCGCGCTCGCCTTGGCTGAGTATCTCTTCACATCTGATGGCGTTGTCCGACAACCTTCATACGGCTCAATAATAAACGATGCTACAACTGATCGTGCCATGATTATGGCTTCAATGTTCACCACTCTCAATATCATTCGGCACCCGTCCCGCCGTCACGAGGTAGAGCTTCATCCACTCGATGACGGTACCATGGCAGAATTCAGGGGAACGATTAACTCGTTCTGGCCACTATCATCATACTACAAGCAGGCATGGCGCGAAGCACTTTCGCGTGGCGAGGACCGAGCCATCCTTCTTCTCCTGCTTTCAGTCCTTCGTAACCTGGTCACCCTTAAACTGCAGGGCAGTACACATTGTTTGCCTTTGAGGCGCGGTCTTGAGCTTACAGCCGGGCTCTCAACAATCCGCACTCTGTAACTATCCGCCGTCACCGACAGGACGCTGTCTGACAGCTGTCGCTATATCATGACACTCACAACATTACGAGAGCTGATCTTCTCCGACATGAGTGTGACGCAGGCCAAAGTCCGAAACATCCGGGCACAAACCCTTCTCATCGTCGCTCTGCGCTTCCTCCGCTGTTATGCAACACCTGCAGCTGTCGAAGCTATGGCTAGGGCCTGTATGTACCTCGAAACTTTCGAATACACGGTCAGCGGTGCACAGCATTTCAAGTTTCATGATCCTCACGCAAACAACGGAAACCTCCAGATGGTCGATCAGTTGCGCAGTACGGCTTTCTCGCTGAGGAAAATTACGATACGTTCGCTGGATTTCGTTCCAAAGTATGACTTTTTGGGCATGAGTCAACTGATCGCGTACGGTAACCTGGAATATCTAGACGTCTGTGCGTGTCACTTGCTGCCCGACATGCTGAACGGCAGGCTCCAGACCCAGAGTGATTATGTAGTCATGATCTCGGTGATGAGTGCCTTTCTCGAGACGCTCGTATTGCGCGACTGCAGCTGGGACAAGATGCTGCTGGTCATGAACGAGTTCGCCTGGAGCAAGGCCTTCACCTTTTCTCAGTTCACAACACTACATATCAGCTACAAAAAGCCTAGAACCAAGAACTCCGCGTTCCTGGCTGAACTACCAAGGCTTATCGCATTTTGCAGGACTGTTGGTATTGATGTCTATGCCGAGGTCAAGAAAGGCTACTACGAGGATTTCCGCTCTTAGGCAGTACTGCTGCGGGGATACTTCCAGATCGCGACATTTCACTGTTGCGGCGATCCTAGCATGTTCTGTCCGTTCCAAGTACTCCTGGATAATGGTCTTGGACAAGTAGAGAGTTTTCAAAGCGTCTAGGCTCTACGGAGGAGGAGCATATCGTTGTCATGCATGGAAGAGTTTCAGTATAGGGATGATACGACGTAACTCAGGATACCAAGAGGAAACTCATAAATTAAGCGTGCTGTGCGTTCAGAATAGCTTCATACATGGTCACCAAATTGTATTGACGACCGCGTTTAGTCATCAGACTAAGCATGCCCAAAATGAATGCACACTTTGGAACCTTTTGGCGATAAAGCCACTGTGATGTAGGAACAAGACTAGTGAGACATGCTTAAGAAGCTTTTTAGTCTCGAGTTGCGAGGAAGCGGATGAAAGGTCTTGCGGTTCGATGTGCAGTGCTTTTTGTACATGGAAGGCAAGGATGAAACTGATGATCGTCATGCAAGCTTCGCTCAGATATAGCATGTGTCAAAGGACCATGCACTCTCACCCAGCATCTGTTGACCACAGACGAATTATACATCTTTTATTAAGCCAGTCACTGTGACATGGTGCAATGGTCTTGAGTGCGCAGTACACGTCTACTCACAGGAAGACAACGTTGAAGACTGCGCAAATATTCCTTCGTAGTCAATGCTTTCTGCTTGAAAGGGTAGATACGTGCTTGATTGCGTTGGGCTTCCGCATATTTATCTAGGCGTTGCCTCAGGGACAGCTTCGTGGCATTTCGCTCAAAGGGGTTGGGGCACTGTCACGACCCGTGCACACAAATCTTATAATTGCATCTTCTCCTCATCCCCAAGTACTCCCAACAGTGCACGATACAATTTCCCCCTACATGCAAACATCGTCCGTTGCATCGCGCGCTCCGCGCAGTTCGATTAATCGAGGCGCACATAGTATGCGGCTGAAAAGCAAGGCTTGCCGACCGCAAGGCTGAGAGTCTAGGTCGAGCTAGTACTGATCCGGCACACACCACACTCCTTTGAGCGCTGCCCCTTCGCCAACGCCAATTGGCCCAGCTGAGCGATGTCAAATCCCGACGTCGCAACGAATAGCTAGTCGAAGAACTGTTTACTCGTGTGAACGCCATCGGACACCCCGCTAGCGCTGGCAGTTAGCAGCGTGCCCTTATCAGCGTAAGCTGGTCAATGATAGCGCGAGGGCCACGTGCTGAGCTCCATAGGGCTGGCGGGAGGCTTGAGTGAACGGTGCTGGAAGAATGATGCGGTTGGCGCTACTGACTTTTGCATGTCGATAGCGCTGAGACGTAGATGTTGGTGTATGATAATGACTTCCGCGGCGTTGTTGAAGGATGCATTGTCTAACCTGAGAGCCTTCCTGTGGCTTGCTGCATCAATCATGTACGGCATCGGTGCGGCAAGAAGCCCTGTGAACAGTGTTTTGTGCGGTTGATCCCTATATCATGTACTCGTTCCTTTTCTCGAAACGCTGCTGGCAATTGAATGCCCCTCTCAAACTTCAAGTCGGAAGTTGCGTACATACTTTCATAGCAGTTCATCTGCACTTCGCTCGTTACTTTCTTAACTTCCAGTCTATCATTAAATATCATGAAGTTATTCACCTACGAAACCTGGGGCGTATCCAGGACCGGCTTCGATCCGTCGTACACATTCGTTCGTTCGCACTTCGTCTCACCAGTCGTTCTTGCATGCATCCGCGCCTTGCTGTGCATATACTGCTTCACGACTATCATAACATGCTATACTTGGCTGGCGAACGAGACGGCTACACTCAAACTCAAGGATGTCAACATCGGATCCTATACCATTCAGCAAGGCGAGGCAGCCATCGGACAATCGTTCAGCTTCTTTACATACCTTACTTTCTGGTCCCTCGGCTTCTACTTCCTCGTGTCGAGCGTACACACATTCATGTACGCATTCCGGCAAAGAACATGGCTGCACAACTGGCCCAAGTACCTGCAGCTACTACACAGCATGTACTACTCTACCATGACTTCATTCCCTTTCCTGGTCACCATTGTCTTCTGGGGAACCATGAACTCCGGATGGCCGGCCGGACGATTCGAACAGTGGATCAACATCTCCGTTCACGCTCTCAATAGCGTGTTTGCTGCGACCGAGATCTTATTCTCGGCTACCCAGCCATTGCCATGGCATCATCTATCCGTCGTCCTTGGAGTCTTGTCGATCTACCTCGGGCTCGCGTATCTCACTCGGTATACGCAGGAATTCTACGTGTATGAGTGGATGAACCCGGCGCATGGCAACGTCAGCATCATTCTTCATGTCTTGGGGTATGCAGGTGGAATGATTGCACTGTTCGTGTTGGCGAGGTACACAATTGTCGCAAGGAATATGTTGGCGCAGAGATTAAAGGGGCACGAAGAGACTGAGTATGGTGAGAAGGGGATTGAACTTGATGATCGGTCCGATACTTGGTCGGCAAAGGTTGGGGTGGTGCAGCCGACGCCCATGCGCGTGCAGAAGAAGCCCGAGGTAGTCATTTTGGAAGTCTAGGAGAGAGATGTTGCTATCGGAGTTATGTAAGACAATGCTCAGTTCATGAGGGCATCTTACTCAATGACATGTTTTTTTATGTGGGTCAGCTTCGCCCTGAGGCGATGGCGCAAGGCCACCACAAGCTGACATATGCGCGGTCAAATTGTAACCATACTCTGGTCCTGCTCTTTTCTTGTACCATGACCAATTCACGCTTTCACTAATCAACTCAGAGTCGATCGGGCCTTTCGTCCAGCGTCTCGGGAGCATGTAAATCGGTATAATCCGACCAACGTGGAACGTTGTTGAGCTCGAGCTTCCTTTGGGAGGGCGTGTCGTGCGACGGGACGTAAATACCTGCCCGTTTGTATTCCAAGGTTGGCTTGTGGCCCCTAAAGCCGGACAATGAGGAACTGTTAGGGTGTGCAATCTCGAATGATCGACAGATGGTCCCCCGGTTGCCATCTTGTATGCCACTTCTCTCTAGTATTGGTGCGCTGAACTCGCAACCGTTGACACGTATGATACACTCCTTCAATGCTCACGTCTTTACTGCCTCGTTCCTAGCCATCCATGTGACAAAGCTCTCGTTGTATCGAGGGCAAAGATCTTGGTGGCAGTCAGCAAAGCTATGCAAACTCAGCTCGAGTTATGCGGCAAAGAATAACAAGCACAATGCAGTGCCTATGATTCCGACTTGGGGCAATTTCGGTGGATCTAGATGCAAGTCTTTTGCGGAAGTGAAGGAATCAATCAGGCCAGCATTGTGATAGCACAACCGGGCAGTACAAGCTGCCTTAGATTGTGAGAAATGAGATCAAGGCGGAAGGTAAAGAGGAGGTCTGCCCTGCTGGTAGGCGGGACGCCAAAATCTGCGGCTAAGGAGCCGTTTCTAAATCGACAACTGAAGGCTTCCGGAGCTTTTCTGGCGCATTGTGACCCAATAGTAGAGACAAGGGCATGGCCAATGCTGGATTATTGTCGATGCGGCTGAAAGCATCACGAGACAATGAAATACCGAGCTGATGTTCCACTGTCATGGGGTCGGCATACGTGGTTCCTCATAGAACGGATAGTGTCGGCAGCCGAGGCTCGAGATACATCTGCTGCGAGTGTTCCAAGATGTTTTCTGTTGACGTTGGCAGGTTGTGGTGATAGCCGGAGGCGATACTGATGGTTGGAGATGCACAACACGGACAGGGGTACCGATTGTCTCGCAGCCTCGGTTAGCAAGTACTTGCCACGTTGGAGTTTAGCGCGCCCTTGATCTATATTTAGTGGCATTGGGAGGCAGTGCATGCGTTCCGTCTTTCATCACGGTCGCTTCCTCCGTCCCCCGTTGCCACCATTCAACTCGTTGCATGCCGTAGAGTAGGATTAGGATTACTGCCGCTGGGCGTTGCCTCAGCGCCATCAACCTTCATGCGCTGATCGCTGAGGCGAGCGGCTGGCTGTACAGAGGTCGAGTGACCACGTCCTAGTGCCGTGGAGGGCCTTGAACCTCACCGATCGCAGCTCGGTAACATCATGTCACGCATCCGTAGGGCGTTGGAAGGCTTTCTCATTTGCCGGACCCGTATCGAAAATGGCGAGCCTCGTTGAAGCTTTGGCGTTTGGCCTGAAGGGTTAGGCCAGTAATCCGTCTCAAACTCCTTTCAGATGATCCCAGATATGGACTCCTCCTATTTCGCATCCGTTTCCGTCAAGAATTGACCCTGAATCGGGACTGTTTCTGCCTTTGCCCCATTGGCATGATTGCAATGTGCACAGTTTAAGCAGCTTGCAGATCCTTTTGTAAGGATACACTCTCTTCTGACATCTACACAGCAACCTACCAACTCACGTCTTACCCCTGTGCCCGACGACCACCGCCACCCTCTACCACGCCGCATTGACTTTGTCAACCACATACAGCGCATCTGTTCCACTAGGAATCCCACACACCCAGGATTTGGGAAGCATAGAATAATTTGTGCTATGATATTTGCGGGTCGGCCATCACCATCGCTTAAACTCGCTCTAATACTACAGTCCTGCAGTAGTGCGACGCCATCAAGCCGCACCCAACCTCCACATTCAACACCAAGCTCTTAGGCCTGGTCTACACATCCCTGCGCTCAGCCTGGACGCATCTGCATACGAAGCAGCTCTCTTTAGGATGCTACCTGGCGCCGAGCTGCTGACGATCCCGACAGCATCCTCTAACTATAAGCTTGAGGATTTGCCGTCAACGAGTAAGCTAGTTATAGCCTCCAATCAAGTTTTTCTACACCTCAAGATTGGCTCCACACACAACGAAAACAAGGAATATATGGCACAACTTAACTACCGTCCAAGCCGCATGCAGACTGAAAATGAGCTGTGGAATAATAACCCAGCTTCTACGAGGCGACAACAAGAGCACGACTCTCAATTAGAGCGATCGGCGTACCAAACGACCTCGCAGCGGATCAGCGTATGCTCTGCTAGTGCAGTTACTCCACCGAGGATACCTGCTATTTTGACCAGTTCGGACCTCAACAAGCCACTGCCACCATCGCCATCAGTTCCACAGACGCGATCTCGCAAACCGCCGTCGTTACGAGAATTTCTCGAAGGCGAACCATCAAGACAGTCAGACTCAAGCCATCTCCGACCTGAACCATATCAACAAGATCGACATTCCGCTAGCCTGGTTGTTGATACGAATAGCCACCACCGTCATAACTACTCTAGAAGCATGCCGAGTTCTCCCTACGAATTCAGTCACTCTTCGTACCCAGACCCAGCCACCCTTCCTCGAGCACACTCTTCCGCCTCGGACTACTCCGACGCGATGCAGTACCAAGCATATCCGCTGTCACCACAACAACATCAGTCTACTCGATCTCAACAGCAACGCGCTGTTTCTACGAATCCTTACTTCGAGACAGCATCACCTCCGTGGTCTCGTAC
>JAESFQ010000542.1_pt1 | contig 13954 bp, 11 predicted proteins | sample 9269431 | NCBI WGS metagenome assembly JAESFQ01 (sample SAMN14502588, study PRJNA617103) | algae metagenome | isolation source: Plectolyngbya sp. WJT66-NPBG17 and co-occurring heterotrophs from well... | place: USA: Mojave Desert, Joshua Tree National Park, California | collected 2006-08-06
CTCTTATTTGTGGAATTTCTGGTGGCTGAACAGATAGGTTCTGGTCGGCACGGTCCCTACGTCTTCGTGAGATGGTCGTCGTCTTGGGTTCATGGGGTTTGGGAGACCGATGGGTCATATTCAACAACGGAAAGGCAACATTTGATGCGGAAAATACCAGTGGGGTAGACGTACGTTTGCGTTCCTGAATTAGGCCCGTCGGGTGGGATTACACCAGCCTTATGGCAACTCGACTGCTAGGCAGAATCATGAATCTAACCTTGACGTTTGACGATGCCTAGGTGGTCTGCGCCCTACATGGGATACTGGACACACAGGAACAGAGCATCTGAGCTTCATGATCCAACAGCAACAGAGTCGGCTTTGCGACTGCGGACTGGTTGGAGCCTCGCAGGATTCTGATCCTGGTCTTGAACTATCCAAGCCCTCCGACCGTTGACTAGCCACAGGACGTGCACCCACCCGCAATGAGTGCCTGACAGGCCTGGGCCGGGGTACCCAGGCACCAGGAAGAATTGCGCGACTCTCTACACCTAGGTTGGAATGAAAGCAAGTATGCCTGTTGTTCGCCGGCCATGTCCTCGCCATGACCCCCACTACTGGTCCGAAAGCGAGCCCCTGCCAATTAGCGAGTGATGCCATCGGCGTGTGTAGCGTTGGCGAAGCCACGAATACTGGCGCCTCATTAACCAAGCAAAGGGTTGGTGGCGCTCATGATCCCGCGCCTGTGACGAAGAGCCAAACCGAGTTGAGTCGGGTGTTAGGGATGGCCTGTTGGCTCTCTCTGCGTTAGCCGCGGGTGGGCCGCAACGATACACGATAGACAGAATGTGGGCGTTTTCGGGTAAGATGGAGTCCAAAGAGGAGTGGCGTGAGCCCAGCTTCATCTCGGATATGACTGGCACTGCCACGAACGGGAGCATGCTGTTCACCAACTCAATTCGTGTGCCATGCTTTGCCGATGCACAGCTCATTATGTGGTGCTAAATTTGGCTCGCTGCAGTATCGCCCGAGCACGTGCAGGCCAGTCAGTGCCTAGGCGGCCCGTTGTCATTCGGAAGTGATGCCGTTAATGCTAGCGGCGAGAATCTGACGGCACGCCTGCGGCCATGGAATTTCTGGAAGCCATCTCGAAGCTCCAAAGAAGTTGCGTGACTTGCAAAACATGTCTGTATGAGATTTTTGAAGCCGGATAACTGAAACCAAGGTGCGATGCTGAGGTGTCCGCGCGGTTCGGAGGGGCATGCAGGTGCCGCTTTTCACGATGGGCATCCTGGCCCCACTCCGAGAGAAGCTTGACTCTTGATGTGGTTGTGGAGACTGGAGTTCGGGTCCGCAGAACTAAGGCCATTGCAATGAATGAGAGCACAGCTCCTGTACGTGTCTGGAGAGAGTCGTAGCGCTATGAGTGCCAAGACTGATATGATTGGCCGAATACAACTTCACGCTTCCCCTTAAACAGCCTCTCATTAAAGCCACAAATCACTGTTGCTAGACACAGCGGACGACGTCTGTTCTCGAATTTGAGAAACGGGTCAGTTTTGCGCGAATCCACTGCGTCGGGGTCGACTTGTACCGATTTCGTCTTCATTTGCGAGCGCGCAAAAGATGCCGGCAGCAGCGACTGTTCGGCTTCATCCTAGCTTTGGCATCCATGCATACCCATCAACACGTCTGACCGGTCGTACCATCGTAGGAACATTGACCCAAACACACGAGATAGTCGCTTGTTGGACGGACGTTGACCTTGTCTGTGGTCGCACGGTACCCGCCGACATCTCCGCAGTTGCGCGGCGTTAACACACGACGGCGACCGAAGTCCTAGGTCGCCGACAGTTGATGCTCAGCCCCAGATGCAGCTATATCAGCATACAGCTTTCAGCCGCCGGCACGCCTAAAAATCAGATGAGGAGATGCACTTGCCGTGGCACGGAGCGACCCTTGGAAGTTCATGCGAGACCAGGATAACCTAGGATCGCCCTGGCACGTCGCAGGGACCATAGCCTCCACACTGTAACTATCGTTCAACTATCAAAGTTATCACATTCCTCAAACGATACCTCCTACACATTCCTGACCGCACTGCGTTCCGATTGGAGACTGTAGCTTCTATGACATGGCGACTGTATCAACCCAGGGGCATTCCTCAAGCGAAGCGGGACTCTGCCCAGATTTGCAGTGCCAGATCGCGAGACAATTGACCTGTTCAAAATTGGGCTTACCAGCGAGAAGCATATATCTCTGCTCGTAGCTGCCGGCAAAGTGTATTCTGTTGCTCGATTCAATGAACAGTGACAACATCAGACAGCCATGTTGACAAACAGTGAGCACATTGGCTGTACGCGCTCTATCATAGCCACGTGAAGCATCTTTGTTTATTCTTAGCGGTAAATCTGCGCGTTTTGAAAATCGCGTACATGACTCAACCTTAGTCCATGCTGGAAAGCGCTCTCGTGGATGAGTATGCCAAATCACAGCCCTCTTAGGCCTCCATGCTGCGCTTCACTTCGGAACTGGCTAACCGCACCAGACCCCCGGAACCTCAAGGTCATAGAAAGGGTTGCCTTAACGTTCAGCAAAAGCTCAGGCATGTTTTGCGAACCAATGAATGCGCGTGGACAAGGACGACTAGTGATTTGCGACATGAGCGTCGGGCTAGCACGGGTGACTGCGGGAGAAAGTCATGGGTGATGACAGATAATACTTCGCTTACACCAGAGCCTAAAGAGTACCAAAGACATGCAGCAGGATAAGCGTACGCAGGTTCACACGTTGTGGGAAATGTCCATGCCGATCAGCAACGAAACGTCACAGATGTGATGCGGGTGGACAAGCTGCGAGAGCACACTTGTTCACTGCTGAAACGATGCAGCCTTTACCCGTCAGGACAGTGTCGATCTAAAACCTGCATACCAAGTCACAAGACCATAATGACGCAGTAACCTTTCTCATGACAAGTTCGTCGAAATGTCATTTCCACGATACTCTGCCCTTGATAATACTCGAAATTAAAGCTAGAGCAAATCTTCCAACGCAGTAGAGGCGGGTAGTTGTAATAGAAGGAGTAAGTAGTGAAAAGAAAATTCAATCATCTGATACACTGAGTCGATCTCAATGTAAGCTTAGCGCAGAAATTCCACCAAAGGTTGTGGATTACTCAAGAGAATGATCGTCACGTGACACTTCTGCTTCGTTAATTCATTAGTGACAGCAAGTCCATCGCGTGTCGGTTGCAAGCTTCCGCTTAGACTGGGTTTTAAACTTCAGCTTGCATTGTTACTTGCACAAGAATGTATAATGTTCAGATCCAACTACTGCTGCGCAGCAGGAATAGCATCCAATGCCCTCTTAAACGTCTCGACCAATTTCTCCGTCTCCTCTAACCCCACGCTAAACCGAATCAAATCGGCTTCAACACCCCACTTCGCGCACTAGGGTAATGTTGTCAGTCAAATTGGCATAACAACAGCAACGAGAGAAAACTTGGCCACTCACCCAATCCAACTCTCCATAATGCGCTAAAATCACATACGGCGAGCTGAGCGTAAAGTTTGTTCCCAGACTAGGTCCCTTTACGGTATCGAGGTTATCGAAGAAGGCGATGGCGTCAGCCTTGGTGTAGAAGGTGGCGGAGAGGAGGCCGCCGTAGCCACCAGAGGGGTTACGGCACTTTTCGTAGAAGGCGCGGGTTGGTGAGGTTTTGGGATAGTTTACCTGTTTGACTACGTGGTGTTAGGTGAGTGTTGGTTGACGTGGTGTAAGACCATGTGAGATTATGGGATCAATAGAAAAAATAAGAGACAGGAATAAAAACTGAGGACGCACGTACCGCGAGGATGTGCGCTGAGTACATCGCAGATGGCTTCGGCGTTGGTACCGATACGCTCGATTCTTGAGACAAAGTCACGGCTGTTGCGCTCGAGGAAAATGCTGTCTTCAGCCCAGTGGTTGTCTTCGTAGTCTTCTTCCCATGTGCGCTTCAGTAGGGCGTAGTTCTTCGCCTTTGGGTTGAGCACAAGGCTGTGAATCCATCGTCAGCGATAATTCCCTGACGAACACACATGATGAGTACTCACCCGCCACCCATGACATTACTGTCTCCACTGAAAACCTTGGTCAGACTGCTGACAACAACGTCCGCATATTGCAACACATTGACATTGATGAAGTTGCCAATCGTCTCATCTACAACTACGCAAAAATCATACTGGTCGGCTAGTTTGCGTATTCGTTCCAAGTCCGGGGACCTGAGTAACGGGTTTCCAGGGAACTCGGTGAAGAGGGCGACAAATCTCTCGCCACCTTGTAGTCTTTGCTCGAGATCATCGAGCTCTTCCGATGAGCCGAAGCCGTAGAATTGCGAACCGGGACCAAATTTCTCAGTGATCTTCAGGGTGTCGATGTAAGGGAAGCTAGGCTTGTTAGAACAGTGCGGACGTAGGAACTGTGAAACTTACCCGTAGACGATGGCTCTCTTTGAACCCTTTGCTCTGAGTAGGTTCCGATGAGCGTTGAAGATGGAGCTCATTCCTGTAGGGTAGAGATAAACGTCATCTTCAGAGAAGCCTGCTACCGGCCTTCTCCTTGCAGCGTCATGGTCCAATGTCATGGCTTCTGTCAAGCTGACGTCCGCAGTCAACGAACCTGCAATGCGTCGTCGAATCGCCAACTTTGCATTCTTGGTTTTTGAAAGATCCAAATTCCGTCCGAATCTCTCCTCCACGAACTGCGTAGGATCCTGCACTTCTCCATTGCCATTGGCCGAGTTGTCCGGGGCGTCCAGATCAATCGAAGTCTTCTTCTGATACCGCCTGGGACCCTTACACACTCTTGCTGGCTGGTTGAGGGCCGATTCTTCTACTAGGATACCTTCCTTAAAAAGCTGGGAGCAGTATTCTGCTCTTCGGCTGGAGACACCATCTCCGGAGTGCTGCCAGAATGTCTTTGCGATACTAAAGCGATCTTGCGGGAAGAGGACGGCTGATACTCTTGGAGAGATGATCTGTAGCTCTTCTGAACGTGCTTTCTCAGCTGCTGGAAGGAAGTCGAGGATTCGCACTTGGGTCGCATCCAGGTCTGGTGCTTGCCGCAGGAAGAACTCTCGACATCTTGATGCAGTGGCGTTTGTGGGGAAAAGCATGGCGCTCTCCCCTTCTTTGCCATGCTTTTCGACTATCGCAGCTGCAAAGGCTTGTATGATCTTATGTATGAAAAATCTTCTGACGGTTAGTGTACGTTCGCCATCTACTTCGCCACATAGTACCTAGGATATCCAGTCTTCATTTTGCTAATGACCCATTCTTCACCCTCCTCGTATCCCACATTTGCCCGCCATGTCGGTAGTGAGACACTAACAGCCTGCCGCTTATCAGTCTATGGTATAATGTCTAGTAGTGAAGTTGGACGCACGTGCTCAGTTGCCGGTGGCAGACTCTCTCCGACTTCTACATCGTTCTCCAGGACCATTGGCGACATGTTGCAAGTACAAACGGAAAAGGATGGTAACGCAGGACTAGAGGACAGTAAAGACGCCAGTAACGGGGCAGGCAAATCAGATATACTGGCGCAATGACTCCAATTGCACAATGGCTTATACCAAAAGCCGATTAGCTCCGACTTCGGCACTTTTGTGGAAACTTAAGGTTATCGATAACGCACCGTCACTTTTTCCACGTCTCCATGGCAGGCCGGAACGTCACTGCATCCACATATGCACCCCCGACTGGGGCATCTGAACCCGTTCACGCTCGCACTGGCCCCACTTTTGCGCTGTGTTCTTCTGTAAGGGTTCAGGCTAGCTTCCAATAGCCACAGTACCACGAGCACGACAATGGATAACCTCACCCCTTCCGACCTCTTCTCGCCATCCAAAGCGCGTCAGCAACGCGCACAGGCTCAAGACTGGGCGCACATTGACTCATGGCTATCGTACAAGTATGCTGGTCGTACGGTACCGACTTTCGAGCGCAACGAGGAGACGCTCAAGGTACTCCGCGAGCTGTCCATGGCAAATGAGAGAGCGGACGAGGAAAGGACAGTCATGGAGCGCTTGGAGAGAGAGGCATTGAAGGAGCTGGACGAGGTATGAGAACTACAGGTCCGCATCAGCTGCCGCGCATGGAGCACACCGCTCACACGGGTAGGTCCAAAGGAACGAAGACGACGAAACCATCTTGTCCAGGCTTAAAGCAAGCCTCACTGCCGAAGGTGAACAAGCGCTCGATGCGCTCGCATCGACAGCTGTAGTTCTCAACACACCCACCGCCAACCCTGAAAGCATTGCGCATGCTCTCATACAGCACACGACCGCTTCGCAAAACCTCACGAACCAGCTGGCACATATACACATGCTACAAAACTATCTAGACCAGCAGCAAGCCCTCCTCCGAACACAGCTCCACGAGCTTCAAACGAATCCTGCCTTCGCAACGCCGTCCAACCTCCAGCGCCAGACGACAGAGCAAACGCGTCAGGTCAAGCACCTACGCACCAAGATGCGGGAACACGAAGATAAGCTATCATCCCTCCAGTCGTCTCAATCGCGAAACATGACGCCGGGATCGAAGAGCGTTGGATCTGCAGAGGCTATAACCGACATGTTGGAGCAGCAGAAGGCTCTCGATGAGCTGCGAGAACGAGTTGAAGGTTTGGAGAGGCAGGTCAGCGAATTTGGTGGCTTGCCTGCGGACAAGGAGGCTGCTAGGAAAGAAGTGGGCAAGTTGGAGGTTAGGCTTGACGAGCTACGGAGGCGGAGGGATGAGTTGTTCGAGGGACTGGTGGGACAGTAGTGGAACACGGCTATAGACTACACTACCCTTGGAATTCCATCACGACTTACGCCGGCGCATCCGTCAACGGCACGTACTGGACACCATACAACTTTTGCCGCTCAAGACTACCGTCTTCCTTTTTGTCAATGACATAGATATGCTGCGTCCAGCCTTCCGCGACTGGTACAAACAGCCGGCCTGGAGCTTTCAGCTGGTCGGTCAACGCTTCGTGGTGGACGGCGGCAGCAGCTCCAACATGAATAGCATCGTATGGCGCGCCCTCGGCCCACCCTTTCCGCCCGTCGCCAGTCACAAACTTGACTTGTCCGGATTCCAACATCCTTCGCCCGTCTTCTGACTTGCGCATGTTCCTGTCTGCCAAGTCGTTCAAGGCCTGAATGTGATCGATGCCGACGACGGTTCCGTTGGGTGCAACGAGGTTGGCGAGGACAGCTGTGAGGTAGCCTGAACCGGAACCCACATCCAGAACTTTGGATCCAGGCTGTAAGTAGTCGAGGAGTGACTCGCAAGCTGAAGCATGCATGTGTGGTGCGGAAATGGTGGCTCGGTGGCCTATGGGCTGAGGAGAGTCTTCGTACGGCAAGGCTGGAGCATAATGCGCGCGATCAACCTGAGCACTGTTGTTATACCTGGCTACATTCTTTGTAGAGCACAGGAGTCTTACCCGTAGCATGGCATCTCTGACACGATCAGACCCAATCAGGTTGTTCTTCACAAGGTTCGTTATCAGGGCTTCATTAGTTTCTCCAGAGCTTCGCCAGGCCATGCTGAAAGCTTTACTCTGTAACCCTACAGGTAGAGGTTTGGAGACGAGGGAGGGTCCGCGTAGGCGGATGAGCTTAGTTGGGAACGGCACCGTGAATGGCAGTACAGGGAAAGCAAGATGAATGGAGATGATTTACTCTGGTAGACGTGCATGCATATATGTATCGAGTACCATAGAGAAGCATCGGGCTAACGCGATTATGTGTGTCAAGAGCTCATGGTGCATGGATAGAGTGAGTACATGTGGCAAGCGCCAACAAAGCGCGCCCAGGTGAGGAGCTCGTGGAGCCGTCAATGAGGGGCGTGATGTCAGGAACGCGACATGGCCGATCCCTGCTATCGATAAGCACCCCTGTCACTCCAAAAGTCCCAGAGAAATTTCGCGTCGCATGCGACCGGACCTCATCAACACTACCATGGCGCCACCTGCGACGAAACGAAGAAAGCTCGAGCATAGCGACTCGGAGGACGAGAGCGATGGAAGTTTCGCTGATTTCAGCGAAACTGACGGTGGAGTCGTACTGGACGGAAGCGACGCCGAAGATGCACTCGACCAGAGCGATGCCGAGATGGATGGCATTAAAGAAGTTGAAGACAAAAGCGATGAGGATATGAATGAAGATGGCGAGGACAATGACTTCGAGGAGGAGGAAGACGTTCATCCGAGCAGGAAGCAGACCACGGCCGGCAAAGCGACGAGCGCATCGAAGCCACCCAAGAGACCTGCGTCCAACCTCCAGGACGGCGTATACACCGCAGAATCATTCAAGTCGAACATGTTTAAACTTCAGCTAGATGAGCTATTAGATCAAGTTAAGCTGAAGTATGGCAAAAAGGAAGCTTCTGCAGAGAACGCAATGCGGACTCTTAAGACGATCATTGAGCAGATACCCAGCCGCGAGCCGCTACCAGTATGTTAAGAATCTGATGGACATAATCATTATGAACTAATTTGGTATAGATTGCTGAAGCCGAGAAAGCCCTCAAATCAGCCGGCGTCGCGATACCTTTCCCTAGCCCTCGCCCTCTCAAAGACGCACAGTACAAGCTGCAGTACGAACGACCCGCGAGCATCAATGCGACCGGCAGCTACCCATTAAAAACCGCGACTCGCCATGATGAGGGAATGTCCATCGATCTGGTTGTGACAATGCCGAAAGGTCTTTTTACAGACAAGGATTACCTGAATTACCGATACTTCTACAAGCGCTCGTACTATCTAGCTTGTTTGGCTGCTGGTATCAAGGCCTCGAAAGAGCACAAGTTTCAACTGTCCTTTGACTGCTTGAACGGAAACCAGCTTCAGCCTATCTTGACTGTACGACCGAGCGGAAATGGCGATGCGGACGACTTCTCAAGCTCCAAATGCCATATCAACATTCTGGTCGCATTGCCGGAAAACACCTTTGCGCCAAACAAGCTTCTGCCGAATTCAAACTGCGTGCGACCAAAGGGCAGCGACGACGAAACGTCCAGCAAGACACTTACCCCAACGCCGTTTTACAACAATACATTACAATCGGATGCCAACGTCACAGCCTACCTCAAGCTTCTTCATGGCACCGCCTCAAGAGCTGATGCGTTCAAGGATGCTTGCATACTAGGACGTGTCTGGTTGAAACAACGTGGCTTTGGCAGTCAGCTGCGCAAAGGTGGGTTTGGAAATTTCGAATGGGCCGCAATCATGGCAATACTCTTGCAGCCGAATGCCGGTACTGGTGCCCAATCTGTCTCTTCTGGGTTTAGCAGCTACCAATTGTTCAAGTCGACATTGCAGTTCTTATCTCGGGGCGATCTTACGAAGAAACCGTTCATCTTCCAGGCTACCAACATCACCGTACCGAGGGCGGAGACTGCGCCTGTCGTGTTTGACGGCCCCCGAGGACAGAACGTCCTCTTCAAGATGACACCATGGTCTTACTCGCGTCTACGATCAGAGGCGAAAGCCACCGTAGACATGCTGAGTGATTCTGTGTTCGACCACTTCGATGCAGCATTCATCTTGAAGACGGAGTTGTTAAAGTACCGTTATGACGCTACACTTGAAATACCCCTTGCATCGCTTGGACTTGAAACCGCGGGTGAGGAGTATGATCAACGGCTCGGCGAGACGTACAAAAAGATACATAATAGTCTAACTCGCGCTCTTGGTGATCGTATCTCGGCTCTGTCATTTACCATTCCTGAACAGGAGTCGTGGTCTATCTCCTTGCTGCGTCCGCAGGAGAAGCAAAACAGAAGTTTACTCGTCAACTTTGCTACGGATCCTGCGAACGCTACTCGCACCGTCGATCATGGCCCTTCTGCAGAGAACAAGCAGGAAGCTGCCTCTTTCCGCAAATTCTGGGGCGAGAAGGCGGAGCTTAGGCGCTTCAAGGATGGCAGTATTCTTGAGAGTGTTGTTTGGTCTGTCAAAGATGCATCGGTCTCTGTAATGGGACAGATTGTGCTTTACATCTTGGGCAAGCATGTAGGCGAGAAAGTGGCAACATCAGCCAAGTTTTCGAGCGATGCATTTGGCCACCTCATACCTGCCGGTCGCATGCAAGGACAATCCGGGACGGCGCCGTTCCTACCCATCATGAACGCTTTCAGTGCTATGGAGAAGGATATCCGAGATTTGGAAGAACTCCCACTTCGACTTCGCCATCTGAGAGCCGCGGACGAGCAACTCCGCTACGCGTCTATTGACGTTCCATCTGCAGGTCATGCTCCCGCCGCTGTTGTACTTCAATTTGAGGGTTCTGGTCGCTGGCCTGACGACCTTTGTGCTATCCAGCGAACCAAGATTGCGTTCTTGCTTAGGCTAGCCGAGCTTCTGTCCAAGCTTGAAACGGGCTACGTTGCTCGTGTCGGTATGGAAAACCCGTCACAACCAGCTCAAAACCAAGCCTTTCTCGACGTTACAGTTGCAACAGGTTTCACTTTCCGCATCCGCATCTATCACGATCGTGAGCCTACACTATTCGACCGCCAGATCAAGGACAAGTCACTGGACGGCCCATCGAGAGAGTCCGCTGCTGCGTCTCTAGCTCTGTACAAGCGCGAATTCATTCAATCGCCTCTTCATTCGCAAGTATTACAAACGCTATGTACTCGGTTCCTAGCTCTCTCTCCGGCAATTCGGTTGACAAAGAAATGGTTTGCGTCGCACTTTTTAGCCCCACACTTTTCGCCGGAGCTCATCGAGCTTCTTGTTATTCGTACCTTTCTGCAACCACACCCCTGGCCGGTACCTTCAACCGCGACCACTGGTTTCCTACGGACCTTGTCATGGATCAGCAGATGGGACTGGAGACACGTCCCACTTGTAGTTGATTTCTCAGCAACGTTCTCCGCAAACCCCGCAGATCTAGAGGATACTACGCACAAAGGCATGAAGTCTGAAGATGTCGACAGGTTACGAACGCGTTTCGAAGCATGGCGTCGCATAGATCCAGCTATGAACCGTGTTGTGCTCTTTGTTGCAACGAATCTGGATGAAGAGGGCACGACATGGACAGACAAAGCGAAGCCTGAAAAGGTTGTTGCTGCGCGCTTGACTGCTCTTGCAAAAGCGGCTACACAGGCTGTCCGTGCGGATGAAGACCGCCTGCTGAAGCACATTAGCAACAACAACAACAACAAGGACGTTGCTAAGAAGCAGGACAGTCTAACACCCGAATCGCTCTTCACACCCGGCGTGTCGGACTTCGATATCGTCATAACCATATCCTCAAAGCATACGCTGAAGCTAGCAAAGTCTCGCAAACCCACACCTCAGTTCAAGAACCTTGACCTTCAAAAGTCAACATCAAGTCCATCGCCTGCGGCAACACCGCTCCCCCAGCTTTTCGCACAGGATCTATTGGAAATCTACGGTGATGCAGTACTGTGGTTCTGGGACCCCGAGACGCTGGATAAGATTGTTGGACTGTGGAACCCAATCGTCACAGCACAAAGGAGTTGGAAGGTCAAGCCTGGATGGAACAGCATTCCGGTTGCTGTGAAGAAGGACGCCGTTGAGATTCAAGCGAACAAAGAGGTCATTGTGCATGAGATTAAGCGTCTGGGTGGGGAGCTGGTCAAGAGCATTGACGTTAAAAGCTAATTCGTTGTGGGGGATCAGATAGTAGTGGCCTCAATCATAGGACAAGATTTCGAGTAGTTCAGAAGAATCAATACCCAGTCTACAATGGCTTCCAATGCATGAACGGGCGTAACCTTGCCTCAGTTTGAACTGTGCACCATCGTTCAATCTGCATCCTAGACGCTGTGATGTTACTCAACCCAGAGTAGATGAGGTAGCGTTAAGTAATTCAAGGCTGTGAGACTAGGAACCTTAATGTTACCAATAACACTCGTGATGAGAGGCATAGCGAGTGTACTAGTATATAGATGGTATGAGATTCGGCTCATATTACATGCGTACTTTGACCAGCTGAGCTTGGCCTGGGATTTGTTATTTACCGGGAGTGAGTAGTGACACGGAAGGGAGTTCTACTTGGACAACTTGTTGTGCGTAGATTTATAAGTGACGAAGCATGTTCACGATGGAGAAGGTAGAACTTGGGTGCTAGTCATGTCATGTCGGCATTGATCCACCGAAAACAAAGTTCCTGCCGAGGGCTTTCACCCCCGCACGCCCCATATAGTCTAGTGCGGGGTAGCTCCTCCCTGTCCACAACTCCCGACGTGCTGTATGTGGGGTCTTCGCATTCGAGCTCCGCGACCCTTGGTTACAACGACGACGATGTTTGCCGCGCAGCTTAGCCGGGAGGATGTATCCGATCGGCAAGAGATGCGAGAGCACTCGGCGTAGTACAACACACCACATGTTTCCGTTACGACGTATCGAAGCTTCTTTCTTCCTTGCAATCCCCGAGATTGATCTCAAAGAGCTCATCATACCTTGATACCAGTGAAGCGTAAAAAAAAGAATCAAAATGTCCAAACCTGTAGCCATCGTAACGGGTGCCGGCTCTGGCATCGGTGAAGCAGTCGCAACCCACCTCTACAGCAAAGGCTTCAAAGTTGTCATTGCAGACCTCAACCCCTCATCCGGCGAACGCGTAGCCAGTGCTCTCGGTCCCGACGCTCTATTCCACCAGACCGACGTCTCATCCTACAAATCGCAGGCACAACTCTTCAAACACGCTTACGAATGGGGCGGTAACCGTCTGGACTTTTGCCACGCCAACGCTGGTATCGATGACAGACAGAACATCTTTGAAGCAATGGAGAAGGAAGAGGTAGATGAAGAGGGTCTGGTCAAGAAGCTGAATACGAAGACTATGGAGGTTAATCTCGAGGCTGTCATCCAGGGATTGTGGCTGTTCAAGTATTATGTCAGGAGGAGTAAAGAGGCAGGTGGAGGAAAGGGAAAGTTTGTTGCTACGAGTAGTGCGGCGGGGCTATAGTAAGTGTTTCTTCTTTTGCTTTCGCTGAATCGAAGGGAAAAAGAGGAAGTCATGGGACTGACGAGAGCAACAGTGCTATGATACAATGCCCCCAATACACCGCCAGCAAGTACGGCGTGGTAGGTCTATGCCGCGCTTCGGGTCCCACTTTCGTCAAAGAAGGAATCACAGTGAACGCGATTTGCCCAGCCTTCATCCCTACAAACCTCTGTCCGCCAGAAGTAGCAAAGCGCTGGCCTAAAGAGCACATCACACCCTTGTCGACAGTGAACAAGGCCATTGACGCTTTCCTAGCAGACGATACGTTGACCGGTCAGGCTGTGGAATTATCTCAGGAAAACATTTACTTTCGACAACCGGTTGATTATCCGAATGAAAGCCAGCGTTGGATTGGCATGGAAAGCGATAAGATCTGGGACGAGGGATACAAGGAGCCACCCAAGAGAGCATGGTACTGAGGTTTGTTCTATAGCTACCAGTCCTATGAATACTGAACTCTCCATCTTAATAGTTCAGTCCATCTCTTTCTGCTCTCTCGCTTTCCTCTCTCATCACCTTGGCATGCGCCTCGCTCCTCGGCCTGATGTCACACTCAAACGACTCTGGCACGCTAAAGAACCCTGGTTCCATCTTGGTATTAACTTCCACCTCTTTTCCGTCTTTTCCAGTCTTCCTGTTGAGATTGAAACCCCAGAGTACGCGTGATACGTTGATGAAGAGTGAGCGCTCAGCCACGTGCACACCAGGACATGAGCGCCGGCCTGCGCCGTACGTGAAGTGATCGCGCTCCAACGGATCAGAACTGTTCATGTAGTGCGCCGCAGACGCAGTGTGATTCAAGTAGCGAGAAGGATCAAAGGTAGAAGGGTTTTGCCAGAGCGTTGGGTCATTGTGTATCGCCCTATCGTCATCAGCAAACCAGTGACCTGCGAGACACTGTTCAGGGAACCGGGGGAAAGGAGAGACATACCACCAATTCAACACGACAACACTCCCCTT
>JAESFQ010000543.1_pt1 | contig 13945 bp, 11 predicted proteins | sample 9269431 | NCBI WGS metagenome assembly JAESFQ01 (sample SAMN14502588, study PRJNA617103) | algae metagenome | isolation source: Plectolyngbya sp. WJT66-NPBG17 and co-occurring heterotrophs from well... | place: USA: Mojave Desert, Joshua Tree National Park, California | collected 2006-08-06
AACCTATCGATACCACTGAAACCTAGGGGTGATTGTCTGTCAACCTAATAGCTAGGCGCGTCTTTCTTCACGTGTGTGGCTGAGCGACGTAAGCTCGGGGCCCCTGCAAAGTAGTTGTCTGATACGCTGTTACAACTCCCGTGAGGGCTTCCTGTGAACGCCTGAATTGGCGTCCATGATTGAAAGATAGGATCGTATGACCAGCCAATTGAATAAGACTACAGCATGCGACGCAGGAAGTGGCGTACATTTTAAGACCACATCTGCATTGGATGGTGTCAGCAGTTCAAAGGGCATAACATTGGCTGGATTAACGGAACGTACTCCCTACGCTAATGATAAGTTGATGGCCCGCCAACATCCGCAGTAGACGTCTGCATTAGCTACGATGTCAGCCATTTGCAAGACATTGGTCTTACGTGAGATCTTTTGATTGGTGGGCGTGATCTAATAACCCTGAATTGCAAGTAATAGCGTTGCGCCGTCGTGCATGCTGACATCGCAAGTGCTGATCTTTGTTGTTCAGGCCCTCACAAGCCGCCCATCCGCTGTTGGACTTAGCACTGTGCTGTCTTGATCGATAGTTGAGTGCACTGATATTATCCTGATAGAATACAATTGAAGTTCACTTGCATTCCTGGGTTGCTGCAAATGACAGCCGTCCGCTTGAAGCGGCACACCTACATCTTTTAGTTCCACTTTGTCTACGACTGATCTTTCTGTCGGACGAATGGAGTCATGCTGGATGTATCATGTGCCTGATCTCTGGAATCGCAGCTACATTCACAAACGTATATGGCATCAAATACCAACAGGAGATACTGAGCAGGGTATAGCTTGATATTCCACAAAGGCGTAACGACAGTCATCTTGATTCCAGACGCATTTGGATGTGTAGAGGACTTTTGGGGAAATAGTGCTGATGGCGGCTGAAGTATAGAAGGCAAGGGTCGGTCTCTCTGCTGGACGGAGCCCTGGAGACTGGACCCGAAGGACAAGAACTAACACCTATTAGCTCTAGTGTGGTCTTACGTCATTGCCGCCTCGCTCATGGCTGCATCTCTTTCTCTGCATCTGTGCTCTCTGCCACACTCACAGTGCGCAGCCATTGCAATCCACGGACCTTACGCGTTATTTATGCTGCGATGTTCACACATACGGACTGGAATTCGAAGTCACAATGTTTTTCTCACAATGTCACGATACTAGTATGCATTTCCGCGAATTTATTTTCCCCACCAATTGGGCACCGGATTTATCAACCAGAAGCTGCAAGCTCACACACTCTACGGGTTTCAAATTCTTCTTTTTGACACATCCGCAAAGATGCAGCCCTACACCGACTATGAAGATACTCCAGAGATGCCATTTGGCGCATCGGGTTCGGCTATCGTCCTTACCATAATCCTTACTCACGTCTTTCTCATTTGCCTGGCATTCGAGATAGCCCATCAGTCGAGGCGCGTGGAAGTCAATTATGAGCTGGGTGTGATCGATGAGCAGACCCACCGTGTCGAAGTTAATAGATGGGTGGTCGTCCCTGTTAGCGGCGCGCCTTTGCCAGAATACTCCCTGATTGATCCAGCCCCGCCTCCGCCTTACAAGGAAGGTGTCGGTCTCGACATTTTTATTGTAGAAGTAGATAACGATGACGATGAATAGATGGAACTTTACAGCATCGCTGATACATAAGCAGGCGTTCAGTGTTGCTAAACCCGGCTCTAGGCCGCTTTCAGGATCCTAGAGCGTAAACAGCTCTTTTGGTTGGAAATTAATCATCTTTCATATCTTCAAGTTCTTTCTTTCTTCACAAAAGTGGTGCCTCTGTTTTCGATGTTCTCTGACTGTTGGCTGTAAAAATTAGTGCATCATCAGAAGTTTGGTACTCACACATGCAAGTACCATATCTCTTCATGTCTCAACCACAGTTCGCAAACTTCGAATGATTTCTAACGTCCGTTTCTGGAAATATTTGCTCGCTATACCATCTTCTAAATGTTGTTCTCGACAGTAAGGTATTTCATCTAAGTACTCCTGCATCACCATCTGCAACAATGGCAGACTCCAGGCGTCAGCCGCCACCTTCAGCCTCAAGTACACACTCGAGCAATGGAAGCGCAGTATCTGGATTTTCGCAAAGATTGACATCTTCCATCATCGAGGCGCGCACATTCCCACAATCAAAAGCAACAACGTCGCCAGTCAGGTCATCGACAGATCCCCCAACGCCGTCGGAACCTCCACGGAAGCCTTCATCAACAATGAAACAATGGAAGAACATTCCATTGGCACGGAGAGTATTGGTTCTTGAGAGGGTCAACAAGTTGCGAGCGTGGTTAGGCCTACCCGAAAAGAACCTGGACAACACATTGCGGCCGCGAAAAAGCCGTCCGGTTGCGGAACTATCAGACGTCACAACATGCGAGCGAGACTCAGCAAGTAGTGTTTATTCGCAGGAATCCGCGGCCGAGCAAGCACACAGCCATTCGTCGGACATCGCTTCTACAGACTTGCAGATGACGTCTATAGGCTACCAAGCTGCTGACAAGCTAGTTTGGGAGAATCCGTACGCTTGTCTAGACGAACCTCCTCAATTCTATCGGCATGAACAATGTCCTTGAAAAGTTTCACGACACGAGCCATAAACCGACGGACGCTAGTTTAGAGACTGTTCACATACAACGCCTGCAACAATGCAAGCATAACTTCTGTATCCGAGACCTTCCAATACCCCAACTATTGCCCCCGTTCTTTTTTAAACGCCGTCGCAGCTCTCACAGCTATTATGGACAATATCTTCGTCACATTCATAACAATAAACCGAAAGCACCAGTCGTCTAACTAATGACCAACATTTCCATGCCTATGCCTGCTCGCAAACTTCGTCCTGCTCCACCGGAGCTAATCCTCGTCGGCCAATCCCATGTCGAATTTCATTCGTCCAAATCCTCCGGTATGGCGACACCCTTCCCCCTAAACTACTCTCCTACCATGTCGAAAACCCTGCCTTCTCCCACTAAGGACAAAATCTACTGCTGCCTATTTCCTATTACATCCATCCCAGATCCCATCAAAAGCTGCTGCGCAATCTGCTATCTTCTCCAGACAAAACATTTCCATTCGTCCGCCTCCAACAAGAGATTTGTTCCGGTAATCTCGAAACCAGTGTTTATGTTACGGGATCTTACAGTCTTCCATGAGGCTTGTTTGTATGCGTTTCTTGGCTCTGATAGTATGAGACTGGGGCCGAATATGGGTTTGTACGAGAAGTTGATGGAATTGAGAGATTGGGTGACTGCGCAAGGGTGGGATAGTTTGATGTTGGAGCGGGCGTTGGATAGAGTCAGGCACAAGATAGTCACAAGGGACGTACGAGAGAAGGAGGGAAAGGGAGATGACAAGCTAGTTCAAGTAAAGGGGAACGCTGTACTGGTATAACTGACACGCCATGAATATCTACGTCCCTGATCAAAGGAAATGCTCGCTCGTCTTTTTCATGGGACCGTGGAAGTATAACATCGACATTAATGCAGGAGCAGGGTCTGTCTCTTACCCAAATTCGCTAGCGCGTCGTCTTACAAAACCTAAAAGGCTGGCTTTGCTTACTCACACGCCCACTTCACACAACACTACACTAGATCTTCCATGCCCTACTTCCATTAATACATCCCATCCTCTTAATTCATAACCTTCTTGCACATCCCACCTTCTACGCAAACCCCCCGCTAACAATGTCGACCCCCCAATCCCGCGCAGTAGACCTGACCCTCCTCAACCTCACCGATATCTTCGGCCAAAAAGATAAGTCTACACGCATGAAAGCCATTGCCGATCTCTGGGTATCGAGTTCAGATGTTCTTTTCGTAGACGCGCTGGGTGTGTTTAAATCGCATGGAGCGATTAGCGACATGGTGGAAAAGATACAGGGTATGGGCGGAGAGGGGGACGAATTTGTTGCTTTGGGTGAGTTAGTCAACGGCAGTTGTCGCGAGATTTTGGAGGAAAATTGATCCCTAACAATTGTATGCGTAGGTCAGGTCGAATGCCTGAAACACGACAACGACGATGATATCTGGGTAACGAAGGTAAAATGGGGTATCAAGACGGCTGGCAGTGGGGAGATGGGTTTAACAGGAGAAGATGTCTTGACAGTTGTAGGCGGGAAGATCAAGGCTTGTTATACGTTTCTTGATTCGAAGTAGTCTGCCGTGAGTATGCAAGCTAGCAACAAGATACCTTCACCAGTCCAAATGCTCACTCTTGCTGCTCTCTTTGCTCTCTTCTCTCTCCAGAAATGCATCATCGTCCGCTTTCTCCATGAGCTCAATGACAGGGCCGACGCTATCTTTCATTGCGGATAATTTCGAGCGTTCCTTGATACGAGTGTAGAAAACGGGACAGTCCCTACTGTCGCATTTGATTTCATCGCCCCAGGCCAGATTCGAGCAGCGCCGGCATACCATTTCAACCTCTGATACACGTGTCTCGCTGTTCCAGATGCGGTACTTCAACGACAGTAGTGAGTGCGCTGGGCGCTTGAGGCACTTTACGCAAAGTGGCAGCATGGCAGAGGGATTAGCTTCGCCGCCTGGCAGATGTGCTAGCGGAGCTTGAGGCAGTTTCGAACGACAGACCATGCAATTCGAGGACTTCATGTAGCTCTCCAGTGTCTTCTTGAGGGATGCGTTACCACCAGGGAAGAGTGCGTTGCCTTTATCGTGTTTGATAGCCGTAGGGATTGTGATGTTGCGGATGCGCTGGATCTTGGGCATCTCGTCGTACCATTGTCTTACGTTGGCGCCAACGAGATTGAAGATGCGCTCAAGTGGTGGAATGAGATTTTTACTGATGTAGTATTCGGCGTCGAGCTCGAGATGGTCGTTTTGAAGCAAGGTTTCGGGACTGACGCAACGGTCGATGAGGCGGGCTCCAGGTGCACCAGTGATGACCACGTAGGGCACACGTTCGCCATATTGAGGCTCGGCACGCGGGTCGGCGAGCATACGTTTCGTAGCAATGAGAGCACCGGGTGGCGGAGGTCCTCTGTCAGAGTATGTGCCTAGCTTGACTTCCTTGGCAAAGAGGAAGTCTTGAATACTGATGCGGCCTTCCATGATCTTTGCGCATTGTTCTTGGAAGTACAGTTTGATTTGACTGAGGTCTGATGTACGAAACAAGAGCTTCAGGGCTTTTTCTTCAATCTTCTGTTCCGCAGGTGTACCATCACGGCGGACTGTTTCGATACCCTTTGCGTCAAAGTCTGGCTCTTTCTGATTGCGGTGCTCATACTTGAAGCCTACGTAGCGTTTCTTGGCAAGCAAAACGCAAGGATGGTATACCTTCTCGAACTTGAGCTTAATAGGTCTTGGGTTCGCAGCGGTTATAGCTGCGGCTATTTCCTCACCGATGGTAAACGCCTGGTCCTTAGTGCGTCCTTTGAGATGGATGAAGAGGGAATCAGTGTCTCCGTAGACAACCTCCGCGCCCCATTTATCCGTAGCGTGGATGATCGCGATCGCTTTCTCGAGGGTTTCGCGACCTGTCTGGACGATACTGTCTGCTATCTCGGAACATGGCATGCGACCAGAAAAGGACGCAGATGTGTAGCCGTAAGTGACATTAGCCAATAGTTTCAACGCCAACTGCCTGTTGTTCAATAGCTGTTGCAATGTCCTGTCGTCTTTATCCTGCTTCATCCCACTCTTGACCATTACACGAGTCTCCAGAATCTCACCGAGCATCTTCGCTAGCAGTGACTTCCGCATTTCTGGTTTGACGTACATCATGCCGTTGGGCGCAATGTTGATGTGGTCTTTCACCAGTTCCAATAACTGCGGCTCGCGCTTGAAGTCCATGAAGCCCATCTTGTTCTGGCCCCGCCAACTAACAATACGTCCGAGGCATGTTGAATAGCAATAGTTGTATGCAATCATTACACTGGGGTACAACGATTGAAAGTCTAGGACGAGTACGGGGCTTGAATAGAATGCACTCTGCGGCTCCATGACCAGGGGTAGACACTCGAGCGCATTCTGCTGACCGACCTGTTTGCGGCTTGGCGAAACAAGGATAAAGTTCTCGGGCTTTGCGATGCGAAACATGGTAGATTCCACCTTGAATTGGGAGCCTCGTGAGATGACTGCGAAGAAGTCTACTCCAAGTAGGCGAGCTTGCTCACTAGTACGAGGTACAATCTCATTGGCTTCCAAGATGTCGAGATTGAGCTGTACGCGAGTGAGGAAGTAATCCAGCACTTTTGCAAGGTCTCTTGGCCTTCCATTTGTATACCAAGTTGTGAGGTCGGAATGTTGATAGTGCGGTATGCGTTTATGCAACAAGTGGAAGACCACATTTTCCATGGTATACTGAAGCAGGTTCAATTCCCCACGCATAGCTCTCCAGATGTTAATCATATGACGGCCGGTAATTCGGATAGTAGAGGTATGCGTAAAGCCCCACCGGTCGGCCTCCTTCCCAAATCTGCCATGGGACTGCGACTTCATCCTGCTGATCTCGTCGCAAAGATTGTACTCATACTTCATCCTCGCACGTTCAATAAGGTAACCCCAAGAGCCATTGTGTACTTCATATCCGGTGAGTATATCCGGATCGAACTGGCGGACGATATCGACAACACGGTTGATAAGATCCAATTCATCCTCCTCGTACTCGACCTCTACTGGGACCTGTTTAGCAATACGTACAGCAATACCGTCTTCGTCAGAGAAACAGAGTATGCCCGCACGCGGTCGGTCGGTAGTCGCATTCTCTTCGCCTTGCATGCTCCAGAAGATGCACTGGATCTCGTCCTCAGCCGGGTCAGGCACCAGAGAGCCTCTTGAATCGACGTGGACTTCCAAGCTCATAATGCTCATGTATTGAGACTCGTGCTTAACGCTCGTTTTCTTCTGCTTCTGCGAGTATTTGAAGCCGTGTGGGTTCTTCTGCGTTGGACCTTCGATCTGTGAAAGGTGATCCACAAGGTTGAATTTGCGCCATGGCCTGGGTGTCGGCTCATCTTGGCCCTTCGATTTGGGCTTCGCTACTTTACGTTGCCTGGCTTGCCGGCTGTTCCAGACCTCTACTTCCTTAAAGGTAGGTGGAGGTGTGGAAAGTTCCCAATGACGCAGGCCACAACGACGTGATCGTGCTTGGTGCATTGTCGCTTGTTTTCTTTTGTCTACCACAATCTGTGGATACTCTCCAATATTGGCAAGAGACGCACCAGTGGGATCGAATGGAGGAAGATACGGTAATGTTGTGCTTTGTAGTTTGAATTCTCGACCCGCATACTCTCTTGGTCGATCCGGAACATCCTTCTCCTCGCTGTAGTAGGCATCCTGATAGATCACCGGCGGAAGTCCAGCATGCATCATAGTCCCTTCCACAATCTCGACTGATGGAGGCAAGGAGCCGTAGTAAACAGTAGGATGCATGTGCTTGAACGATGTATCCAATTGCCGCACTAAAGAAGCTACGTGGGAGCGGGTTTTCGGAGTACTGCTGTTTGGGATCGTAGGAGAAGTCTTTCGATGTGTCCAGGGAGTCACAGGGGAACGTTGCGAAGCTCTAACCGTAAGATGCTTAGGTCCAGGTGTCTTGGGGCCTTCTTGAGAGTTCGAATACCCTGATTGGCTCAAGCGATGGAGCGTCTCTGGTGCGTTCGGGTTCTTCACTACGGGAAACGAAAATGTAGTCGGCCCTCCTAGGCCCTGAGCTTTGATACTTGTTTGTGACGATTGCCCAGGATGAGGCGGATCTTGACTTTTCTTGAGGGCGTTGCGAAACGATACGCGTCTGTTTGTACCCTGCGTTGCTACCAGGATTCGTTGGCGTTTGCTGTGGTCTTCGTCTGCCAGCTCAATAGATCGCTTCCGCATATTCCTCGGACTGCTAGGACTGGGTGGCTCGCCGTCATCACTAGGGTCAACCAGATCAATACCTTCGTCGATAAGTTCATCTTCTGCTTCGATCTCACTAGATCCCTTCAGTAGTGATACAGTGAGAGGATCCAGCGATTGCTGCTCTTCAGTATCAGACTGATTATCCACGTCTGCGGGGTCTTCATCTTGCCCGTCACCAACAACACTGTCAATGTGTTGCTGCCTCGGTTCAGGTTCATCAGATGAGGGGTGCGCTTCAGTGTCAACGTGCGCACTATCTCCTTGTAACACTTCAGCATCCTCTTGGAGGTCGTCATCTGGGAGCTGCTGGGTAGACAGCACCTCAGGATAGAGGTCTTCGATACTTTCTACAGCAGTCCTGATACGCTCTTGGCCAGCGATGGGTTTGACGAAGCTGTCAAATTTCACGTCGCCCTTTCCGCGCCTCTCCTCAATTATCAAACTTTCGACAATCTCTCTGTATTCCTCTTCGTGAATCCATCCACCGCTTTTGCTGTTCCGCGTGTCAGCCGACATTGACACAAGCACTTCAGGCGGGAATGGACTGCTCGAAGGATCGGAGAGGCCCATGCGGCGTTTACGCCGGTGTGTCTCATCTCTCCACAAGCCAGCCATTGATGGCACATATTTGTCGTCTGGATTGCGAAGCGTTTGGCTTGACCTTTCTAAAAAGTCATGATGGATGGGTCGATATTGTAGTTCGTGCCGGTTGAGGATGTCTTGAACACATATGTCGACTTCGAGGGTGCAGTGACTTTGACGTGGGTACTGATCCTCATCCGCCATGAATGCATCGGGAATAGAGGCATCGTGCCACTTGTGAACTGTGGTGTCTATCTCGTCACTGTCTGGAACAGGTCCTCGGAACTGTACTTTCGCGCAATTGATATAATCGCACCCGTATAGGTTGTAGTCGCACATCCATTGTAGGAGATACTGCAGGTGACTCTCGTACGGCTGGAACACCCTGTTCAAGATTGCACCTTGATGCAGCAGATCGGTGAAGCGGGTCATATGCATAGGATTGAGCATGTAGACTTTCAAGAAGGTCTTGTATCCAACGCTGTATCCAAAGAAGGGTACACCCTTGACGAGAGAGATGTGACCAACGTATATCGACTTTCCGTCGTATGCGTTGCGTCGGTAGGTAGCAGCGAGGGCATGGTCGATGGAGGCGCGGAGATCGACGATATACGCATTTACTACGATACATCAGCTTCATCCCAATTTCACTGCCATGTCATACGCACCGATGTCTTTCTCCAAGCTCCCATTGTACTCCAGATACAGATAAGGCAGCGCTCCATGAATATGAGCGCACACCTTCTGCCCAGTCTCGGTCGCACCAAACGCTCGGATTACCGGCACTTGCGGCGCACCCATTCGACCTGCAGGACCAGCATTGCGCCGTAGAAGAGGGTCGATGTCCGTTGGCGCCGCCTGGTAGTTGTCGATGCAGTTCAGGCGAAAGCGGAAAGTGTCCATGACGACACAGCTGGTCTCCAGAAGATGTGTGCGGAGGGGACAATTCGCATCGTGTTTAGAAGATCATCCAAAACCTAACTCGTCCATTGCACGCTACAAGGGGTATCGCTGGCAGAATGGAGTGAAAGAGTCGCGATGCACAACAAGTCGCGACTGGACTGCGCGTGGTCCCGTGAGGCGCGGGATCGACGCTGCAGCCCTACGCCACTAATTCAAGCTCCACTCTCGCCGCGAATCTCAAGCTTCTACCAACACTGACAACCCTCACCACCTAACGCGACCGAAGCATCCTACAACGCCCAAAATGCCGCCCTCTCAACCCAAGAAGCCCGATGTTTCTGCAGCCGCGAAAGAGCGCAACGAATACATCCCCTCGTTCATTTCGAAGAAGCCCTTCTACGCCGTCGACGAGACTGGCGAGGACAACACCGATTACCTCGAACATCAGCGTCTACAGAAGCAGGAGCAAGACTCAAAATGGTACGACCGCGGCAAGAAAGTCGGCCCAGCGGCGACCAAATTCCGCAAGGGCGCCTGCGAGAACTGCGGAGCCATGACACACAAGAAGAAGGACTGTTTGAGTCGGCCGCGCAAGGCAGGCGCAAAGTTTACGGGCAAGAACATTGAGGCGGACGAGGTCATCCAGGACGTACAGTTAGGCTTCGACGCCAAACGCGATCGATGGAACGGCTACGATGCATCCCACTTTGAGGAGGTCATCGAAGAGTACAACGCGATGGAGGAAATGCGCAAAAAGGCAAAGGAGGCCGAGAAAGGCGACAAGTCCGATGACGAGGACGAGGGCGACAAATACGATGCCGAGACGGACATGGGACGAAAACAGGCCACATCTACGCGGAACCTGCGATTACGAGAGGACACTGCGAAGTACCTACTCAACTTAGATCTCGATTCGGCCAAATACGATCCCAAGACACGCTCCATGGTGGACAGCGGCGCGGCAGCCGACAACGCAGCCCAATTGGTGGCAGAAGAGGGGTTCATGAAGGCGTCTGGAGATGCGGCCGAGTTTGAGAAGGCGCAGCGATATGCTTGGGAGACGCAGGAGCGCGGAGACAAGAACAAGCTACATTTGCAAGCCAACCCTACGTCGGGCGAGGTCATGCGAAAGAAACAGCTCAAGGAGGCTGAGGAGATGGCGGCAGCCAGGAAAAAGGCCCTGGCCGAGAAGTATGGCACACAAGAGAAGTTCACCGACGAAACACTACGCAAGACGGCCGTCACAGAGAACGAGCGATATGTCGAGTACGATGAGCGAGGTGGCATAAAGGGCGCACCAAAGGTCAAGGCAAAGTCAAAGTACCCAGAGGATGTACTTCTCAACAACCACACGTCAGTATGGGGCAGCTGGTGGTCCAACTTTCAATGGGGCTTTGCATGCTGTCATTCGACAGTCAAGAACTCTTATTGCACGGGCGAGGCAGGCAAAGAGGCATTTGAACTCGCAGACCGGATGCGCACCGGTGCTGAGCTGGACGAGGTTCCCAAGGAGATAGCGTGGAAGGAGGAGGCAGCCCTTGAGGAGCACGTACCCAACGCCCCAGATCGCGCCGAGAAAGCAAAGAACGATGCTGCCAGTCGTAAACGAGCTCTTGACGAAATGACTGGAGGCGTAAACGAGGAAGAAATGGAAGAGTATCGCCGCAAGAGGACAATGGCCGCGGACCCTATGGCGGCATACCTCAGCAAGGGAGGTAAAAGTGAGGCGGTTTGAGTCGTCCAGCCTTTTATTTTTTATAACAGCGTCATAGGGCATCAATATTGTATTCGTAGCATTGCATGGCGTTTATACCCTGGGGTCGCATTTGAGATAGCCCGTAAAATGACATAGCAGTTCCTGATGATCGTTGCGTTGGCCACGCGTGAGCGGTGTGGTTCATGGTTCAAGGGTCCATCCAGCGACGCCATGTAGCCGTATTCGTGAAGACGCATCTTCCCGCCCCCCATCTGGAATGCCAACTCAGACCCCGAGTCGGTTGCGCGTGCAGCCGCGTATGCGTTGTTAGTCCTTCGCGGAGGCAGCAGTTTATGCCAGGATGCACAGCCCAGGTGGAGGAGTTCGCGGCACCCGGTGCGGTATGAATGCGCTTTAGCTGCATACTGGGGAAGACTTGTGCTCGAGTAAACAGTTTTTGCCTGCAAGTACCTAGGATTTCGTATTAGATACCAGAAGGTTAGTCAAAGTAGCCAATTGTCGCATGCAATACCTAGTCGAGGGTGAAGGCGATGACGAAGCGCCAAGCAGCACGAACCACCTCCCAGGGTCGAGTAGTAGGAGCTCCTCTGATGCTTGACTGACCTAACAGTGTAACCAGATAACTCAACCCCACACCACCTCATACCTGCGCATTAACCTTGCGCACCTTCTTCGACACCGATCATTATCCTTCCCTCTCTACAGATACCTGCGCCTACCAACAACTAGCCCAAGAAAGAGCTCACTGCGAGCAAGATGGCGCTCTACGGAAGCTCGCGCAATGTGGACATGGGGAAGTACGTATATTACCATCATCATGCCCACGGACTGGGACACGCATTTGAAGGGTTCTGTCGCTGGATGTGTTCGGACCTGGGCTAAAGAACATTTTAGGCAGGAGTCGGAGCTTGCCATCAACATTCGTAAAGCCACAAGCATCGAGGAGGTCTCACCCAAACGTACGTACCGAATTTCCCTAGGGTGCACATGAGGCTTACACTGGTACAGGGAAACATGTACGAGCATGCATTGTCTACACATGGGATCACAAGAGCTCCGCGTCGTTCTGGCAGGGCATGAAAGTGTAGGTTGGCTGGAGCGCATTCATGCTGCCCAATCCGCCCAAGTGCTAACAGCATCTTCCAGGCAGCCAATTCTTGCCGACGAAGTGCAGACATTCAAAGCGCTCATTACCGTCCATAAGGTCCTCCAAGAAGGCCACCCCATCGTTCTCAAGGAGGCACAGTCGAACACCAGCTGGCTTGAAAGCTTATCACGAGGCTCCTCGGGCGGAGAAGGCCTGCGAGGATATGCGCCGCTTATTTCAGAGTACATCTACTACCTCCTGGCCAAACTTGCCTTTCACCGACAACACCCGGAGTTCAATGGTACGATAAGCGGCAGCATGATACAGGCAACTGGCTGATTGGAATAGGGACCTTCGAGTACGAGGAGTACATCAGCTTGAAATCCATCAATGACCCTAACGAAGGATACGAGACCATCTCAGACCTCATGACCCTGCAAGACCAGATCGATGCGTTTCAGAAGCTCATCTTCTCCCACTTCCGAAGCGGTGCGAACAACGAGTGCAGGATTGCGGCTCTGGTGCCCCTGGTCCAGGAGTCCTATGGTATCTACAAGTTTATTACTAGCATGTTGCGGGCGATGCATACCAGTGAGTATCAAAGGTTTGGCTGACTTAGGACCCCAACTGACCAGTGTAGCACTCGGTGATGACGAAGCGCTCTCTCCTCTACGCGGACGATACGATGCGCAGCATTACCGTCTCGTTAAATTCTACTACGAATGCTCGAATCTTCGATACTTGACAGATCTCATCACAGTACCAAAGCTGCCACAAGAACCACCGAATCTGCTTTCCGAAAACGAGAATGCGCCAGCGCTGCCTGCACGACCGCGCAACGAGAAGCCTGCCGAGCCCACCCGCGCCCCCTCGGTCGACCCGGAACCGATCAACGAGTTTTGGAAAGACAATCAGCGTAGGCAGCAAGAGGAATACGAGGCTGAACAGCAAAGACTACAGCGACAATGGGAAGAGGCTCAGCAACAGCAACAACAGCAAGCATTGCAAGCTCAACGCGACTTCGAAGAACAACAGAGGCTTCAAGCAGAGCAAGCTCGGTTGGCGCAGGAGCAACTCATGCGCGAACAGTACCAACAGCAAACACAGGGTCGCCTTGCAGAGCTTGAGCGGGAGAACCTGAATGCGCGCGCACAGTATGAACGTGACCAGCTGATGCTGCAGCAGTACGATCAGAGGATGAAGGCATTGGAGGGGGAGATCAACCAAATGAACCAGAACTTCCAGCAACAGATGGGCTCGCGAGACGACCAAATAAGGGCACTTCAAGAGCAACTCAACACCTGGAGATCAAAGTACGAATCGTTGGCTAAGCTCTATTCGCAATTGCGCCATGAGCATCTTCAGCTGCTGCAAAAGTTCAAGGCGGTTCAGCTCAAGGCGAATTCAGCGCAGGAAGCAATAGATGGACGAGACAGGTTGCAACGAGAGCTCAAGACCAAGAATCTGGAACTCGCAGACATGATTCGTGAGCGCGATCGAGCCCTCATGGAGAAGGACCGTCACACTGGTGGTCACCGTGAGGAGACTGAGAAGCTGAAGCGTGAACTTCGCGCTGCTCTAGACAGAGCCGACAACCTCGAGCGCGGGAAGGGCTCAGAACTTTCAGCGATGTTGTCAAGACACAACCGAGAGATCGCAGACCTTGAGGAAGCGCTGCGAAACAAGACCCGTGCGCTGGATGAATTCCAGATGAAGTACCGCGAAGGTGATTCCGACCTTGAGCGACAACTG
>JAESFQ010000544.1_pt1 | contig 13906 bp, 19 predicted proteins | sample 9269431 | NCBI WGS metagenome assembly JAESFQ01 (sample SAMN14502588, study PRJNA617103) | algae metagenome | isolation source: Plectolyngbya sp. WJT66-NPBG17 and co-occurring heterotrophs from well... | place: USA: Mojave Desert, Joshua Tree National Park, California | collected 2006-08-06
CCATACAACCCCATAACCTCTGTGGTCGGGTCTTTCACGTTGCGACCCATTTATCCCCCCAGACGCCATCCTCGAACGCTTGTATGCCCCCTTATATGAAACCTGTCCATCCATGCCACTCCTCCTGATCCCACGGCGCACGATGGCTTGCAACTAAGCGGTAGACTAGCAATGGCCAAGTGCCTAAGCAGCCGTCTCCTTGGTCCCCCCCTCCATATTCTCCACTACTACCCCCGGCTGTGCCTCCGCGCTCCCTCCCTCCTTGATCAAACTCTTACTTGCGCTCGCACTCTTGACCACCATGCCCGCAATCTTGCCCACCCTATACTGCGGCTCCAAGATGCCCACCATGGATAGTAACCGCCATGCCGTATCGGACGGTTGAGCACCTACACCCACCCAATACCTTGCGCGCGATAGATCGAGTTTGATGTCTTTCCAGGGTCGCCCGTGGGTGTCGCCAGGCCGGGGTGGTTGCGGTTTGGGGTCGTAGGTTCCGAGGACTTCGAGGGGGCGCGAGTTGCGCGCTGTTCTGTAATTATCCATGTCAGTAAGTTGCATCTTGTAGTTGACTTGGGACAGTTTTCTTTTCCGCGGTAATTACGACATGGCATCTGCATACAGTATGGGATTCGAAAGTATTTGCCGACTTGCGGAATTGGGGAAATGGGACTTGTGGACGTACCGTGCGTGTGCGACGACTATATTGTAAAAAGGAGCGTGCTTCTTGCCGAAGCGGGCGAGTCGGATTCGTAGGACCATTGTGTGTGAGAGTGTTGGGTGGGGGTTGTTGCGACGACTGCGTTGGGGCGGTTGTTGGAGGTTTGGGTATATCTTTTTGGGCCGAGAATCTGCCGAGATACTTGGGCACGTGCCAAATGTGGTTTACTTCAATGTGCACTTTTGACGAGAAATTGCATCCCGCAAGAGTGCATGCAGTGATTGTTCTTTTGGTAAGCGGATCAAGTGTATCGCTAGGAAGATAGACTGTGGTGGTGTTTACTTGTTCATATGCGTACCTCAGCATCCTTGAGCGGTGATGTAATTGCAACACCATGAGCTGTTCACGAGTACACTGGTGAATACTCTTTCTCAACCCCACTATATGGAAGCTTTGTGAATTTAATAATTCACCATGTCCCTTCGAGTAAGTCCCTATCTAACTAGCTTTCTGCTGTCAAGGAATAACAAGTTTCGGTCACAGACCCTCTCCGCCAAAAGCGCAGCTGCGCTCGACCAGGAACTCATGTCTACGGGCGCATTCTCGATCGATCAGTTGATGGAACTTGCCGGTCTCTCCGTCTCTCAAGCAGGTAAGCTATCACCACACCAACACTCCTTCAATCATGCTGACAATTGAGTCTTCAAACTCCAACCACTCAGCAAAGGCAAGCGCATCCTCATAGCTTGCGGTCCCGGCAACAACGGCGGCGACGGACTAGTTGCGGCCCGTCATCTGTTCCACTATGGCTACCAACCCACGATTTACTACCCAAAGCAGAGCAAGAATGAGCTGTACCAGGTATGGAACGCATCACGACCTTGTGAACATGAAGACTTAGACCCTTTAGCGCCTCAAGAAACAACTCGAAGACCTCAAAGTGCCATTCACAGAAGACTTCCCCAGCGCACTCCAACAAGCCGACCACATAGTCGACGCAATATTCGGCTTCAGTTTTTCCGGCGAGGTACGTGAGCCTTTCCCCAAGGTCATCGAGGCTCTGGCATCTACATCTGTGCCCGTTCTTGCCGTCGATGCGCCGTCATCATGGGATATCGAGAATGGGCCACAAGCTTCGGGACCAGGCAAGAGATTCATGCCACCGGCTCTCATCAGTTTGACTGCGCCGAAGCCGCTGGTCAAGAAGTTTACGGGAAGGCATTTTCTGGGTGGAAGGTTCTTGAGCCCGGAGATGGCAGATAAGTACAATCTTGATATTCCAAAGTATGAGGGCTTGGATCAAGTAGTCGAGGTGCCTGTGGAGGACGAGAAGCTATGAGATGTATCTATCGTCGCGTTTTGCGCATTTTCCCAGAACAAAGTAGGATGCGGATCACAATGCTCTTCCAGGTGTTTTGGTACCTGCTTATTGTGACTAGCGTGGTTTCCCCGCAGAGCCGCGGTACGGCTAACAGCGGTCTTGAGGTGCCATCCGAAGCCCAGCTTCAACTGCCTTTCGGTAAACTACGAGACTGATTTCTCTTGAAGCAGAAGCCTCAAAACCTTGTGTGTCTTTTTCCTTATTCTAGCAGGCGATGTGACTGACCTGCGATCTGTCGATACACCTTGGACACTACTACCACTCCTTCATACTGCACAGAGACACTGTACGAAGCGCACCCCTCTTTACAGGGACGCATCCCACCTCAACATGGTTCCGAGAGCGCCCTCAAGAGAGGCTTTGACCTTGCTCCAGCACTCGATTCGGCCCTCAGTAGTTGTTCGATCGCAAACACATCTCTGCCTTGTCTCGTCCACTTCGCGTCCGGCGCTACCATGGCACGCTCAGTCCCAGATGACGCCACAAAGGGTTCGGAGTACTGCTACCTTTACGCACTCACACCATGCCGAGGCTGTTTCTATCATGCCCACGACGGTCGATACGAGCAATGCGGATTTCAAGGAGAACAAACGGCAGATGGATGAGGCAACGCAGAATCTAGTCAAGTTGCATACGAAGATTGCACAAGGAGGACCTCAGAAAGCCCGAGACAAGCACATACAGCGAGGCAAGATGTTGGTCAGAGACAGGATATCTGCTCTAATCGATCCGGGCACGCCGTTTCTCGAACTGAGCCAGATGGCGGGTTATGACATGTATGGAGAGGACGATGTGCCTGCAGGTGGTATCATCACAGGCATTGGTACGGTCAAGGGTGTTCAATGCATGGTCGTCGCCAACGACGCCACGGTCAAGGGAGGTACATACTACCCTATCACGGTGAAGAAGCATCTACGAGCCCAGACGATTGCGCAAGAGAATCGGTTGCCATGCATCTACCTTGTCGACTCTGGAGGTGCAAACCTACCCAACCAAGCCGATGTATTCCCTGATGTCAATCACTTTGGTCGCATCTTCTACAACCAAGCGCGCATGTCGGCTATGGGCATTCCACAGATTAGTGTCGTCATGGGACCGTGTACGGCAGGTGGTGCTTATGTGCCTAGCATGAGCGACGAGAATATCATTGTGGAGAATCAGGGTCACATTTTCCTCGCAGGCCCACCGCTGGTCAAGGCAGCGACTGGCGAGGAAGTTTCGGCAGAAGACTTGGGTGGAGGCAAGCTGCACAGCGAGGTCTCTGGCGTTACAGACTACCTCGCCGTTGACGATGCACATGCGCTTGTGCTTGCGCGTAGGAGCGTTGGCAACTTGAACTGGCACCGCAACCAGACGGTCGCCTCGCAGCCTACATTTCAAGAGCCTTTACACGACCCCCAGGAACTTTCAGGCATCGTCGGCACCAATCTGCGGCGTCAGATAGCCATGCATGAGATTATTGCGCGCATTGTCGACGGATCGTCGTTTGACGAGTTCAAGCCATTGTACGGCTCTACGCTGGTGACGGGGTTCGCAAAGATATACGGGCATGCTGTAGGAATTGTAGCCAACAACGGCATCCTCTTCAGCGAGAGCTCACTCAAGGGTGCGCACTTTGTGCAGCTGTGTGGCAAGCGACACATACCTTTGATTTTTCTTCAGAACATTTCCGGATTCATGGTCGGGCAGGAGGCGGAAAAGGGTGGGATTGCGAAGAATGGCGCGAAGCTTGTGACGGCTGTGAGCTGCGTTGATGTTCCCAAGTTTACGGTCGTGGTGGGATCTAGCGCTGGGGCTGGAAACTACGGCATGTGGTATGTATACTTGTGCGTCTACTCGTGAGCAAGACACGGCTAATACGTCTACAGTGGCCGTGCCTACTCTCCACGGCTCTTATTCACGTGGCCCAATGCAAAGACGTCGGTCATGGGCGCAGAACAGCTGTCGTCGGTCATGGAAGCCGTGGGCAAGAAGGTGGATCCCGCGCTCAAGGCACGGATCGAGCACGAGAGTGAAGCAACATTCGGGTCGGCCAGGTTGTGGGACGATGGAATCATTCCACCGGAACATACACGGAGGGTGCTTGGTATGGGATTGCAGATGGCGTGCGGCGGGCAGAACAAGGGCGTGGAGAAGGAGAGCACGTGGGGCGTATTCAGAATGTAGAAGGGGGATAAGGGCTTTGTGAGAGCCGCGCGCGCAAGACGCGCGTCTACTCGTTGAATGTATAAAAGCATCCTGTGGGCGATTGTGTCGACATGTTTTGTGGGGTATCTTTTTTCTTTTCTTTTCTTTTTTCCCTGTTCATGCCCTGGGTGATGAAGGACAACGGGGCCCAGCTAAAAATATCCCAGGCCTGACATTGGCTTGGCGGCGCGCCTGTCTTGGCACAAGGCTGTCAAGACAGCGGGGGCCGCCTCAAGCAACGCTGCAACGCTGCAAGCTTGCTTGGAAAAACGCTTGGTGAGGGTTATTGGCAACATGGCCTTGAACATGACGTTCCACTGCGCCCGCAACGACGTGTCGGCCAGCCTTTCGACAAGTGTAAACCGAACCGAACGAAACGAAGCGAAACGAAACAAACAAACGGGTGAATGAACCCAGGCAAAGTCAGGCGCCTGCGCCACGGGTTTTCCTGCCCACACCTCACCCCCGGGATCCCCTCAGCTCCAATTACACCTCGACTTGCCCGGACGAGCTGCAGGCAGTTGATTTGCTGACGGCGCGGCACATACGACGATACGAGATGCAGGCACGCCTGAGGTAGCCTATCGAGTCGCCGCGTCCGTGTTGATCACCACTGTTGCGTCGCGACCGTGGCTGCGTGGGTGGGGGGGAACGCCGAGGGGAGGCGGACAGTTCGTCTCGCTAGCTAGGCACCTTGTCCTTCCTTTGTCACATCCGTCATCAAACCTTCGACGCCGAGTGGCCTGTCTTGTTTACTACCACCACTCTCTCTCTCTCTCTCTCTCTTTCTCTCTCGCTTTCCCGACTCCGTTCCTCCGCCGCCACTACCCGCTCTGACACCGCATACTCACCACCTAACTTGTTTGCTTTCCCCTCCCCACTTGCTCTCTCGCACTTGCGGGGTATCCGTTCGTTCGCATTGGTTTAGGCGCAGGAGCCCATGTCAAGATGAGGTTCTTCAGCCCTGCGCGAGCGCTAGCGGCCCTCTCTCTGTTACCAACAGACGTCGTGCCACCCTTCACCCACGCCATTGTCCTCGATCCTAATTCAGAGAGTACGATGCCCGTCGTTGTCGCTCAGTCGCATGCACGTATACTATTTACTGACACCGTCGTGCAGCTTCCATCAACAATGTCTCTGCTCAGGTCGCCAAGCAGCTCGTTGCCCAATATGCCACCATCGACGACAAAGGCATACATGTCCTTGGGGGCTACCCGGGCATCCTCTATCCGCCCTACTACTGGTGGCAGGCGGGTGCCATGTTTGGTACCCTGCTCGACTACTGGCACTATACCGGCGACGACCAATACAATGAACTGGTCCGCGAGGGACTGATACACCAATTCGGAGAGCATCTCGACCTGGTATCTACTCCTCCGCGCCATCGCTGCAGCAGTCGTCGCTGACCCTTGCAGATGCCGTCGAACCAATCCAAGAACGAAGGAAACGATGACCAAGTCTTCTGGGCCTTCTCCATGATCGCCGCAGCCGAATACAAACTCAAGGACCCTCCCTCCGACCAGCCCGGTTGGCTCGCCATGACCCAGTCCGTCTTCAACCAGTTCGTAGGCCGCTACCAGAAGGAGGTCTCCGATGGCATTTGCGGCGGTGGCATGCGCTGGCAGATCTATCCGTGGTTAAACGGATGGACGTATAAAAACACTGCATCGAATGGAGGACTTTTCCATCTCGGCGCGCGGTTAGCCATGTACACCAAGAACGACACATATGCAAAGTGGGCGGAGAAGGCATTCGACTGGATGGCGGCCAGTCCCATTCTACCAGGCGACGGTCAAGTCTATGACGGAACAAGTATCACTACGGATCCTCCATGCCGTGACGCCGATCAAACACCCTGGACCTACAACTACGGCATCATGATTGCCGGAGCAGCATACGTAAGACGCACGCCCACCTATACCTCATATTCTGTACACTAACGTATCGCAGATGTACAATTACACCAACGGCGCAGAAAAATGGCGCACCGAATTGACCAAGTTCATCAACAAAGTCTCCATCTTCTTCCCCGAAGAAAAAGGCGGCGTCATGGTCGAAATCTGCGAAGCAAACCAAGTCTGCGACGCAGATCAGGAATCCTTCAAGGCCTACCTCGCCCGCTGGCTCGGCATCACCATGCAAATGGCCCCCGAATTTACACCTCAGATCCTACCCAAACTGCAGAAATCCGCCGTTGCCGCTGCGCAAACATGTGAGGGTCCCAGCCAGCATAATGGCGGTCCGCACCAGTGCGGTATGAGGTGGTGGAACACTGGCTTCGACGGCATTGGTGGTGTGGGACCCCAGATGACGGCGCTCAACGTCATCAGCGTCTTGAATGCGCAGAGGGTGCCACCGCCGTATTCGAGGGATACAGGCGGTACTTCCGAGGGTAATCCTGGGCTGGGAAGTGGAAATGACCAAGACCGTCTGCCCAAGTTTCAAAGCGATGTTACGACGGCGGACAAGGCCGGTGCGGCGATTCTCACTATCCTTATGTTTGTCTTGTTCGTCGGTGGCGCGGCATGGATGTTGATGTAATGAGGCGGGTAGAGGAGGGAAACAAAGGGGACGACAAGAGAAGACGGTGATCTTTGTTTGGTTAATACCCCATTGTTTGGATGCAGGGATGCAGCTATGATGGCACGACAAGTGGGCTTTGCGAAGCTCTTATGATGTTTTAATTCAAAGGCGCGCGGTTTTATGGGAATGGATACGGAGAAGGTATTTGTGTATATATTTGATATCTGAAAAGAAACACGAATAAACGTTTTTTCCTTTCCTTCCCTGCGCTTGTTAGATTCGTTTTTCGACGTGGGTAACAAGTTTGTATGGATTTTTGAAACTGAACATGCGTATGGGGTCTCGGAGACGTACAGACGAATGTAGTTGGTGTGGCGAGATGCCTGGTGGTGAGATGTAGTTACGCACTGCAACGATGAAGGACTAGACGGAGAAGAGCTGGATCTGTGAGAGTTCGAGGGCCAAGAGCCAGCTGTAGAAAAGTTCCGAGGAAGAAGAGCTGAACGTAGGAGAGATGACATAGTCTCTCATGTCTCCCGCCAACATCATCTCCAACGACATCTCTCCATCCATATCTTCCTTAGGCATCTCTTCTTCAACCATGTCTTCTTCGTTCATGCCCGAGAAAGACATGCCCACTCCACCAAGCAGAAGAACGCATCTGCGCACCTTGCTTAGAACCTAGCAGGTCGGGCACAACTGTGGTGGTCGGGCCCAAGTTACGATCTTGGCACGATGGCTGAGCGAAACAAGGTTGGCACCTTGCGCTGAGATTGTTGCTGGGCTCTTGCGCGCTTGTCCATGGGATTGGCTTCGGCTAGTTCAATCATGCCAGTCTCTTCTCCTACGTTGCATTCTCCTAGGCTGCCACCTTCCCTTGAGCTCGCATCCACCATCCAAGACCTGCAACTAACCGTTGACGATTGGGGCCATTATTCCTTGATACGAAGAGCGCCTGACTGGCGGCCACCTTGTCTGCGGCTGAGCGCAGAAGTAACATTCTGCCCGGCCGCAGTCCGCGCCACCACCCCACCACCGTCGAAGACCTCGTTTCTTACCCATCCGCTTGGTGGATGTTGAGACTCGACAATGCGCCTAGGTGGGTATGCAACATGAGTCCGGTCAACGCTATCGTATGATGGCAATTCTCTATAAGAACCCAGGGCCTTCGTGCATGTCATCTCTCCTCCAACTCTACCTTCAGTTTCCGAAACGTTAACATAGCTGTTGATAACAGCCGGTTTGCAAAATTCAGAGCCACGTTAGCAACTCACATTTAGGCAACCATTATCAGAAGGCAAGAAGGCAGAAAGAGTAGGGTTAAGCGAGGGCCTTTCAGCTCGACTTGATCCGTCGGTAATACACAATATACCGGGATGGGTGTATGTGACCTAACGGCACGACTCGACACTTATCTTTGGAGCGTAACAATAGGTCGGCGCTTCGAATGGCACTATCATTCGTACGTTTGATCGCCAGTTCTACGAATTAACGCATCTGCCGAGTTTAGGCACAGCCCCCCCACGTGTTCCTATCGCTTGCTTTTTTCAATATCCAGACCGCAGCCATAAGGCTGAACAAGACCAAGACCGAAGAGGCCTCTCATATGTACGTTGACCTACAGCCTCAAGCTTGGAAGGATACCTCTGCGTTCCAAGGGTCTCACACCGCCATTTCGGATACTTCGTCACCCAGTAGTCCACTAGATCCCGTCTACCGCTTTCGTTGGCGATGTCCGACTCTACCCTCACTGTCAACTGTCGATTATATGCTCATGGCGCTCTATCACGATAAGCCTATAGTGCGAACATAGCCTACGAGCCCGAGCTTACACACAACGAGCCTGTACCTAGAACATTAACAGGGGTATTTTATCCATCTGTGTAATGACTATTCCGTCGGCCATACCCGACACTGGTAAGTCATGCGGCGCGAAGGCATAGCGCAGGTGCTGGGCTGCTTCAATGCGATGCGACATTACGAAAAACAACTACCCACCACAGGCCTCGGCGATACGGACATGGATGCTGTCAACGTACCAATGATTTCGCCTACCACGCACACAGATGTCATCTGGGCGTTTTGCTACACACAAACCAGGGGTTCCCTATGGAGCGCCACAAGTCGAACGGGTGGCGTTGTTGGGCGGTGACCTTCTTCTTGCAGTTCTGAGATGTGACTCTTATCCGTTTATTTAAACTCCGACCCATCAGCTCTCACTGGGGTAGATCCGCCATTTTACTATCATCAACATGCCACCTCAAAAAAAATCACTTGATTCCACCAAGAAGCGGCCACGACCCGAAACTCAACATGAGTCTACGGATCGTCTGCGAAAGGTCACCCGTCGTTCGACAGCATCTATCCAAACGGAGAGCGGACCGCAATCCCCACCTAGTACTCCTCCATCAAACCGACGACGAAAGGCCCCTGGCCGGAATTCCACGCTACGATCTGCATCAAGCGCAACGGGTGAGTCCGAAGCTCATGTCGATACTACGCCAATCACTCCTGAATCTCATGCGAGGCAACCCCCCCACTTGGACCCCACCACTGAACGTAACGGTACCCTCCCTGGTCCAACCCTTTCTAAACAATCTTGGGCGCCGCGATCAGGGGTTCCGATCAATAGAGCCGGCTTCCATACACCCTCGAGTCGGCCATCAAACTTGTCAAAGGGAGACAAGTGGGCAGACGCGTTGGGTCAGGTGAGCAAGATGTACAGTTATAATCCAATAACCAAAGACTGTGTCCGTCTTCTACGTATTCATCCTGGTGCTTTCGAGGAGCAAATTAACGCTTCGTTACTGGTCGTCACCGATGATGAGCTCGGCAGCGAGAAATTCCCCTACTCGGCCCTCTCCTACAATTGGGGCAATGGCGAAGACGATTGTACCATTGTCATTCAGGAAAACCCAGCCTCATCTCCCGTCAAGTCCATAAGCAAAGCATTGGAAGCGCTTAGAGCGGCTGCACAAGCCAAGATAATTAAAGTCAAGCCTAACCTCTACGAAGCTCTCAGACATCTACGAAAAGAGAACGATTGGATCGCACTTTGGGTAGATGCAGTATGCATCAACCAGTTCGACACCCAAGAGAAAGAAGAGCAAGTACTCAAGATGGCGCAAATCTATCGCAAAGCCTACAACGTAAATGTGTGGCTCGGCTCCGATAATCCTGGGAACGCGGTTTCCGACAAGGCCATGGCCTTCATAACCGAGGTCATTGACCCAGACAACCATTCCGTACTTCTGGCCGAAGACGCCTACATCAAAGACTGGGCAAGTTTGTATGAACTCCTCAAGTGGAGCTGGTGAGTGCAATATAGTTCATGAGCATTTCGAATGCTAAGAAGTGCTAGGTTCTCGCGTCGCTGGGTTATACAGGAGTTAGCACTCGCTCAGGCAGCTTCAGTTCACTGCGGCAAACATGTGCGGCACTGGAATGACTTCCAAACTGCTATCGCTATTTTCCACCGACACTTTGACATGTTGAAAGCTCGACTCATGATGCATTATGAGTCCTCTCAAGTTGGGCGCAGTCGTTTGGACGACGACTCAACTCTGGAAATTGAGCATCTTGGTGCCAAACTACTCGTGGATATGACATCAACTTTGTTTCGTAAGCGACCTGATGGTTCCCTGGAATCTACCAAAAGCTTGGAAAGCCTGGTATGCTCTTTGTCTGGCTTCGATACATCGGACCCACGCGATACAATCAATGCGTTCAGAAGTATATCCAAGGAGGTGAACAGGTACGAATCGCGCGTCGCGGGAGAACACCAGCCACCGCCTGCGCCCAATTACAGCAAAGATCTCTTCGAGATATACCGCGACTTTGTACAATGGGTCATACAGACAACTGGGTCTGTCGATATAATTTGTCGTCATTGGGCGCTAAAAGAACGCAAAGAGCCCACGCCAACCACACCTCGACTTGTTCAACTCCCGTCTTGGATTCTCTTCGTGGAGGACTCTGCCTGGGGCAAAGGCGAAGACCTCTTTCGCGGCCGAAAGGCTGGAGACAGCTTTGTCGGGCTACCCGGTAGCAACAACTACAATGCTTGTGGTAGACAACGTAACGAAGCACATGTCAGGTTTCCCCGAAGTCCGATCCCTCGTGGCCCGACGACACCAGCTCAGGTCACTCACGACATGTCTATGTACGTGAGGGGTGTCATGATAGGGACAGTGTTGTTCCGTACCGACCCGTTTCCCGATGGCGTCATTACCAAAGACTGTCTGGAAGGCCTCGGTTGGGTCTTTGACAAGGATGCCAAGGAGATTACAGAAGTTCCTCCCAAGCTATGGCAAACCCTTGTTGCGGACCGTGATCCAATGGGGAACCAGCCCCCTCCTTGGTACAAGGCAGCATGTGAACACTGTCTTACTTATCAGACAAACAACGGCCATATAAACATCAGCACCATATTACGACGAAATCTCCAAGCTAACCAACAAAACATCGTTCACGATTACCTTCGTCGTGTCCGGGCCGTCACTTGGAACCGTTCATTCCTCAAAGGCAACCCAGTCTGTAGCGACACTACCGAGTACCATGATGAGCTTGTTGGCTTCGGGCCGCCCAAAACCCAGGTGGGGGATGTAATCGCCATTCTGTATGGTTGTAGCGTACCCGTCATCCTCCGACCCATCGAGAACGGCTCAGGTAACCAGCCCGAGCATCAGTTCGTTGGCGAGGCTTACATCTACGGCAAAATGGATGGAGAAGCCGTTGGGGTTCATTGTGAAGAAAAGACTTTCAAGCTGCTTTGAGCCGAGTGCTGGTGACTAAGGACGACGTCCTTCACCTTCTAGGTCGACTTTTAAGTTTGGCGTTGAGTAGGTGTTTTTATACACTTTTCGTTGTTAATTCGCCCACCACTCCCTACCTTGGCCACGCCTATGGTCCGAACCATGCTTCTTTTCGAACGACATTTTTGTTTTCCTGTCCACGATACCCTCTTGTTACGATGCCACGATGCTACACACGATATATGACTGCCGGCGCTCGAGTCTCTTCTTTCCCTAGATACCCTGGCTTCTTACATGCTATTTTGTATATTTTCTGTGTTGTTTACAATCACCCTTTGGGATGTATATTAGATAGGTACATTCAAATGCTATTGCCCACTCGACCTTGGTCAACAAGGTCTTGGATCTATCTATATTCTAACGAGCTATGAAGTTTGTAAAAGAGGACATACGACTGGTCCGCAACGATCCGCAGAGGTTACTTAGGGCGACTTGGTGAGGCCCAAGCACATTGAAATCGTCTCGTGATGGTCGTTGGTGATTGTCGGGCGGGGTGGAAGAAGCTGGAAGTTGCGAGTTGATGGTGATGCTGGCACGTGAAGCAAAGTTCCGCGGCAATGACGGCATCACGTCAGCGCAAGCACATGGACAAGCCTAGCGCATCTCACTCAACCCTCTTTCATCCTTCGTCCTACACCATCGCGTACCTCAACCTCGCACTTGGCATCGCGCGCATTCGACTTTTGCGACAGATTCATCACTATGGGTGCACCGAAATACCAGAACGTGCCCCAGCGCGACTCGCTCGACGAGGCAGCGCCGGCGCCCTCATATTCGCAAGCGCCACCCAGCTACCAGGCGGCCAACGACCCTCACGAAGCTCTCCTTAGCGGCGTCGCTCGAGGCGAAGACGACAACTTGCCCGATGACTTCAAGTTTGGCGGTGTGGTTGCAGAGGCGACGCTGGACATCCGGATGGCCTTCATTCGTAAGGTGTACGCCATCCTGTAAGTACCTCTTCCATAACGACGAATGCCAGGTATACTAATGATGTTTAGGACCGTTCAACTCCTCGCCACTGCCGCCGTAAGCGCCCTGTCGATGATGTCGGTTTCATACAAGACGTGGATCCAAACACACCAGTGGCCCATGTGGGTGTCGCTGCTCGGGTCCTTTGTCTTTCTCGGTCTTACCTTCTGGAAGCGCAAGTCGTACCCCACGAACCTCGTGTTCCTCGCGGCCTTCACCGCCATGGAAGCGTATTCCATCTCGGTCATCGTCTCGTTCACCGACTCCAAGATTGTGCTGCAAGCGCTCTTCTTTACACTGGGCATTTTTGTGGCGCTGAGCTTGTTTGCGTGCCAGAGCAAGTACGATTTCACGAGCTGGATACCATACCTCTTTGGAGCGCTCTGGGTGGTGGTGCTGTTTGGCTTCATGTCCATGTTCTTCCCCAAAAGCAGCACAGTTGAGCTAGGGTACGGCGTGGTGTGCGCACTCATCTTCTCTGGCTACATCCTGGTGGACACGCAGATGATTATGCGCCACTACCACGTTGAGGAAGAGATTGCGGCGTCCATCTCCCTCTACCTTGACATCATCAACCTGTTCCTCGCCATCCTGAGGATCCTCAACTCGCAGAACAACAACTAGGCGGAGAGGAGTGCAGCAGGAGCTGTGGATGCACTTGTGAGAAAGTGTCGTGGCGTTGTAGGTATTCATGTAGGTATTCATGTCGTGTCACTATACGGTAATGCGCATGGGATGTGGGCAGTGGAGGCGAATTGTTCCGGTGTGTCTGTTTTACGCTGTAGCAATAGATCTTGTCCTGACAGCTATGTTTGCGCGCCTGGTGAAGTTGCTGCGACGGCTACAGCTCAGCATGCCGTATGCTCGCAAGAGCCATGCATGCACATCCAGTCAGGCCATGGCGGGGTAGCGCTGTGGGGCGGCAGGGGGCGTGGGTGCATGATTGGTCAGGGCAGTGGAACGCCGCGACCCTTGATTTTCTGGAGCACGAAGCTTCCATGGCGGCTTTCTTGGCACGTTGATGCTCGCTGGAATTTGACGGTAGCGGTAGCCGTGGCCGTAGCCGTTGCCGGGGCCGCATTAGGGGCACACGGCGACGACGCAGAGCTTTGCACGGTATGGTCACCTCCTTTCCCTGGACACAAGATTGTCTGGCTCCGTTCCCATCGCAATCAATCGAGGGCGCATGCTGCAGTCGGCCTAGGCGAGCCCCATTTGTGCCGTCGCCCAAAAAAAAAGTAGCGCGCTCCAGCAGACAGCTACAGCGATTGCTGCTAGCTCCCGCGACATCTGTCCAGAATTACAGACGTCGAGCGAGCCATTGGATCCAGCCGTTCAATCCTTCACCAGGAGCCGCGGCCGTCACGCAAG
>JAESFQ010000545.1_pt1 | contig 13891 bp, 9 predicted proteins | sample 9269431 | NCBI WGS metagenome assembly JAESFQ01 (sample SAMN14502588, study PRJNA617103) | algae metagenome | isolation source: Plectolyngbya sp. WJT66-NPBG17 and co-occurring heterotrophs from well... | place: USA: Mojave Desert, Joshua Tree National Park, California | collected 2006-08-06
CTCACATCACCTTACACGGCACAGTCACATTCACAAGCAAAACCCAATAACGATAACGAACATTGATTTGTACTGCAATAGCAAACATGATAACAGACCAAAAACATCACGCTTCTCCGTGGAACACAAGGAGTGCTCGACTCTTTCAACCAAAATCCCACCATGACCACACGTCCTCTCAAAAGCTACACTAACCCTACCATAATACTGCCACCCACTCCAGACTGAAAGCAGTCTCGCATATTGGGGATATCGTTAACGACCAGATTCCGACTCAAGCTACTTTTCCTTCCATTCGTTCACAAGCGACGCAAACATGTCTATTGTCTTCTCTCGTCATGACTGCCGTACCGTCGTCAAGATTCGCACCATGACCCTCCAATACGTATATCGTCGCGTGCTATTGAAGGGAGGCACATTGCCGTACACAGCGAAACGCTTACTGGGCCTTCTTGGGGGCAGCTCCGGGCTGACCACCAACGTACCTGCGGATGTCGGTAGCATCAGCAGCCTGGCGGACAATGCCCTTGAAGGTACCCCAAGCCTGCTTCGCAGCAGGGGGAGTGCTCTGGTTGGCAAGCTGGGCGTCAATGCGGCCAGTGAGCTGGTTGATAGCCTCCTGGACAAAGCTGCTTTGCGCAACGCGGGCGCGGAAGAAGACGGTGTAGACAGCGATAAGGATCCACGAGCCCTTCTGGAAGAGCATGGCAGAGCCGAGGACGCGGAACCAGAGGAAGATCTCGAGCAGAGCGACCAGAGTCATGGAGCCGTCATAGTACTCTTTGACGAACTTGCCAATAGCCTCGGAAGCAGCGGAGCTTTGGGGCTTGGCGCCGGCCTGAGATGCGGGTGGGGGCTGGATGGTGGGCAGAAGGTTGGAGCGCACGTAGGTAGCGACATGGAAGACGGAGTACACGGAGAAGGGGAGTATGGCAAGGGGGATCTGGCGTGAGAAGAGCCATACAAGGGCCATGACTGTGAGAAAGTTAGCACGTGCTGCGTGGAAAGGAAGCGACACAACAGCTCGCAGAAGACGTACTCAAGTACTGAACATTCTCATCGGTAGCGAGAGCAACGACACCACCCTGCTTTCCTGCCCTCATGCGGGCGCGGTAAGCCTTGTAAACTACGATACCGTATGTGACGCATGCCGACAGGAAGGCGGTGCGGTAGGAGAAAGACGCCCATCGCGAGGAGAAGTTGAAGGTGATGTAAGACAAGCTGTATCGCAGGGTAGCGAGTAACAGCGTGACGTGCCCGGCGAACCAAGCAAACTGCAGAGTCTGGGCGAGGGTAGCAAGGCGCTGGCCCAGAGGCATCGAGGCTGGCGGTGGAGGGGCCATTGTGCGTATTTCGGGAACTGTCGTGTGGGCTACGTAATGGGTAGCTTGGGACGTCAGCAAACGTCTGGAAAGGTGAATGCAGCTTCCACTATAGAGGAGGATGAATGACAGGCTGTTTGCAATGATCTGCTGCCGCGTGGAAGGAAGTGGAGGTGCAATGTGTCCACAGTGGTGGCTGGGTGGTGCTGGAACCAGAGGAGCTGGTTCTGCCCGGCTTTCGGGACAAGCTCGTGATATTCGCCGTGCCTGATAGGCGGGGTCGACTTACCAATGCAGAAATCAGGTCCGGAGCCTCAGTAAAGGTGCTCAGTTGTTGCGAAGAGAGTATACGCAGGGGAGTGAGAGCAGAGTAATGGTGTAGTTGTGTGTTCCTGGAGAGGTAGGAAAGCGGGCAGCAAACCAGAATTCGGGCGTTTGGGGGGTGACGACATGGCAAGCTGCAATTCTGGGTGGGCAGGCATAGGCCCCACTGTGCCCTCAGCCGCCACCAAGGCCTCCATGCGCCGGCGTCTTCACAGGCCCTCAAGCGTTGCTACCACCAGGCACCGTGTCGTCATTGTTATTTCTTCACGGGCTGCATTGTTTTTTATTATTTAGGATACATCACTATTGCAGCGTCGACTTCGCTTTTAGCCCACAAATGAAATTGCCTTATGATAGTCTGTAGAGTACATGAAAAGAACCTGTCCGACACTCCTCGCTCCGAACTACATCTGCTGAATACTAAATAACGAAAATGCCGAAGGTGAAGCAAGGGAATCAGAAAGGAGCGCAAAGACGTTGGTATCAATCAACAATCCGGACAACCGCACCAACATGTGACACTGCTGTGCTTCGTCCCCAATGTTCCATCGTGGTGTATTATCCCTTTTACCGATAGCACCCAGTGGTATCGTCGGCCGCATTATATTAAACAAGGTCTGGTAAGAGGGTGTAGAGAACTGAGAAGGGTAGCTGAGAGGCCCGTGTCGTCCGGAGCGCGAGGAGGGAGACGACCGTGGCGCCAGGGTGTCGACTTAACGGAGAGAGAAACCCTTTCTCTTGCCCTTCTCTTCGATCGGCCTGCCGGACTCGATGCGCGCCTTCTTCTCCTCCAGCTCTTGTCGTTGTCGGTCTAGCTGGTCCTTCATCTCCTTGTGGCGGGCGTACAGCTCCTCTTCGCTCTGACGCAGCTTGCTCTCCTTCTCCTGCACCTTTTGCTGGAACACCATCTTCATTTCCATCTCCATCTTCTGGAGCTTGGCCTCGTGCAGCGAGCGCTCCTCTTCTTGCTTGACGGCCGGGTTGACCTCCTTGAACACGCTTGAGTCTTGCTGGATGCCCATCTGTGCGAGCTTCTCGGAACGGTAGTTCTCGTACAGAGCGTTGTTGGTGTTCTCCTTGAGCTCCTCCATGTGGGTGCGGATGAGCATCTGGCGTAGCTTGACAAAGTCGCAGTGCTCCTCGTTGTCGACCTCAACGACACCCCAGGGCAGCGCACGCCCTCGGACCTTGCGGCCGTCAACAGTCGTAACCTCGGTGTTGGAACCGACAACGGCGAAGGGGACCTTGGCCATGATCTCCTGGTTCTCCGCAATCGTCTCCTCGTCGTCAAGCTCATACCGTGGTCCCTCGAAGATCTGGATCTTGTGGTAGGCGATGTCTGCAAGAATCTGTGACTGTTAGCAAAATCTTAGCGAGCAGATGAAGCAACATACCCTCTTCTTGTAGTTATCGATTTCATCGTCAGTAACGGTGTCGGCCTTGGCAATGACGGGGATGAGGTTGACCTTGGTGTGAAGCTTCTTCATCACCTCAATGTCGATGGGCTTCAGGGAGTGGCCGGTGGGCTGGATGAAGTAGACAACGGCGTGGATGCGGTTGTCGACAATGTTCATGCGGTTGACCTTGTTCTCGGCATCCAAGTAGGCGTCGAACCGCTGCTCAATGTTCTTGACGATGGGATCCCAGGACTCATCGTTGTTGATGAAGTCGCCAAAGCCGGGTGTGTCGACTACGGTTAACCTCAGGCGAACGCCGTTCTCCTCGATATCGGCGCTGATGGACTGTATCGAAACCGTCTTGGAGATGTCGAGACTCGGGGGCTTGCGCTCCTTGGGAGGGTACAGCGAAGTGTTGAAGAGCGTGTTCACAAGGGTCGACTTTCCGAGTCCAGACTCGCCTGAAATGACACGTTAGCTCCAATCGACAGCTCAGTGGGCGGGGATACACATACCGACAACCATGACGTTGAAGTTGAATCCCTTACGCACACTCTTGCGGTGCCACTGGTTCGGCAGATTCGCAAAACCAACGTAGCCTGTGAGCTTCCTGCGCACAATGTTCATGTCGTTTGCCATGGCAGCTGCGGCCTTGGGGTTCTTCGCCGTGATGGTGTGGACCGCTGGAGATGAGCCGTTAGACATCGACATTGTTTGATCCATGCCGTATCCGCCTGACGACGCTGGGGGCGATGGGGACGCACGGGTAGGCGGCGCGGGAGAGGTAGCACCGGATTCTGCAGCAGAATGTTAGCCAGGGGCTGCCAGGAGGAAGAAACCATAGCCGTCGAGCGCGGAAACAGCGACCAATGCCAGACTGCATTGACCTAACTGCCTATTGCCGTCCCGCTACTGCGTGTGTGCCTGAGGTGCCAACGATCTCGTAGCAGAGGGATCGTTGTTGATGTCGCGAGAACGGGGTCGGGGAAAGCTGCTTACCCATGGTGTAAATAGTCTAGGAGAAGCAGACGATGGGTCGTCAAGTGAGGGAATTCTGCAGATGAGGAAGCAACGTCAGCGGAGATTCTCAATGCGTGCTGGTGCTGGTGCTGGCTGCGTGGCTGCGAAACAAATGTAACAACGCGACCCAGCCCAGACGTGGAGAAATAAAGTGAGACAGGCGGCAGGGAAAGGCGGCGTACCAGTCAGCGGTAGTTATGCTCTCGAGTGAGTGATACACTCAAAGCAATGGAATTGAGGTAATGCAGTTTGGCTGCGAGGGAAAATGGCGTGGTTGTCCGGAGGCTGCGACGTTGGAAAGGGAAGTCGTGGGTGGTGCCGTCGGTCGCTGCGTGGAGGAAAGGGGTCCGCACAGGGATGGGCGCGATTGGAGCAACGCCGAAGCAATGGGCACTAGACCAAAAATCCCCGCGTCACGACTAGCTGCGAGCCGGCGTCGACTATCACTGGGAATACCGCACGAGACGAATTGGCAGAGGGGCCGGTGAAGGGGTGAAGGGTGAAGGAGAATGAGTGTACGAGGGATGCAGTTGACACTTGTCGCCTTGGTAAAGATTTTGTGTTCGTGTGTCCTGCTGCAAGAGGCAGTCGCGTACCGTTACTTCCCAAAGAGGAAGCGTCACGTGCAGGTAATTAGAAGGCACGAGCAGCGCGTTGACTAGACATTAAGCGGTCCCTACTTCCTTGTGAGTATCTACCACGACTCCACCACCGCCGTCTCACCCCCCAGGGCTGTCTCTCCCGCCGTTGCAGCGTGGCACCACAGGACTCGACACCTAGCCAATTACATCGCGCCCGCCGCTGTATCCATGTCCAGCTCATCGTCTCATCTATGCAAATCAAAGGGTATTTTGCGCCTGTCCCAAGCAAACAATCCAAACCAACGCCCCAGTCGCCTCGCTATGCAAAGCTTGCCAATGCTCTGTTTAACTCGGTCTTGTCGTACTTGACATACTTGCCCTTGCCCTTGTCAATCTCCCGGTAGCGGTCGTAGAACCTATTGTACAAGGGCTCGATGATGTTCTGTACCTCCTTGGAGAGCTGGTTCCGCACTTCGGGCTCCATTGCGTACGACTTGTGTCGTGTGACAAGATCGTCGAAGCTTGTGTTGAAGTTCTTGAACTTTTCTTTAATGGCGTCCTTGTCTTTCGAGCTGAGCGACTTTACAATCGCAGCCGAATCGGCACCCCCTGATGTTGGTCGTTCCTTGCTACGGTTCGTGTACTGCACGTCCAACAGATATCCCGAAGGTTCGCGCCACGCCTCCAGGTACATGGCTGTGCCTTGCTTTCGCCAGTCGGCAAGCTTCTTGGAGTAGCCCTCCATGAGTGGTGCGAGTTCTGAAGAACGGATGATACGCGTGATGATGGCAATGTTGTTTGCCATGAAGATGCCTTGTAGATTCTTGCCCTTGAGTAATGTCTTTGCTTTGCCAATCAGATTTTGCAATAGTGTGTCGACGGTATCGGCTGCGTACGAGCCGAACAACTTGACGCCGTCCGGTCCGACATCCAACGTCGTGGACGAGTTATTGGCCGATGTCGAATTCCAACCGCCCTCGCCCAGGGATGCCAATATCGACGCGAGAGGCTCGAGGTAGTTGGTCATCTCTTGGAGGCGTCGCATCGTCTGCGTCGTAATGTCCACCGGCCCGCCATCAATAGGCACGGCAATGAGACCTTGTGTCCGCGATCTTGTGTCTTCAAGCATCTTGCTCAACGACGTTTTCGACGTCTCTCGGATGGGCTTTACGCTGTCGTAGATTTGATCCTTCAAGGCGCCCGTCTGCTTTTGGAGTCGCATCGACAGCGTCCGGACCAGTCCGCAAATCTCAAATCCAAGGAAGCAGTCCGTCAGCAGGTTCTTCTGGATATGCCCGTTCAGCTCGCGTAGTGTCTTTGTGAAGTCTTGCAGCGGCACCTGACACGTTGACTCGTAAACATCGCTCCATTCCTCCCTGTCGAAGATGTAGTTCAGGTTGTCGAATTCCGCCACAAACAGACCCTCTATTGCCTGGACATATGTGCCGATACCATTAGTACCCTTCTTGTACAACGCGTCCGCCTGCACCTTTCTGGCTGTGGCTATCGACGCCTGCATAAGACTCCTTAATGTGCTTTCTAGATATTCGCCCCGGATATCTGCGTATATTCTGCGAGTGGGAGTTTGGGAGAGATCGACCTGGGATAATTGGGCGAACGACTTGGAGATGTGCGAGTTGATGCTGCGTAGGCCCTGCAGCTTATCTTGGGGTATGCGAGGGAAGGGATTTTCTGTGCAGTGTTAGCATTATTCGAGTTGTAAGGCACGAATGACGCACGCTTCGCGACATATTCCAATGCCTGGACCTTTTCTCGCGCGCTATCCTGCAATATGCCGCGGAACACATCCTCCAACTGCTTGTTGCCAAGTTTCAAGAGCCCACTAAGCTCCGCGACAGCCTGTTCGTTCGAGCGAAGGTTCGCGCGCTTGAGGTCTGCGAGACTCATGTTCGTGCGGTCGAGGGAAGCAATGTAGCCGTCAAGGTCTCCCCGTCCGGGTCCAGCGCGAATGATCCTCTCTTCCTTTGCGCTTTCTTCCCGTGGCGCTCTAAGTCGTTCAATTGCCTCAATGATGCGATCGACATTTGTATTCGCAATCTGTAGCTTCTGGGTGTTGCCGTAGATTGGGCCGATAGCTTCCTGGACAGCCTTTCCGCTCGCATCCAGCCTATTGACGGAGCCTTGGATCTTTTTCGTGAGCGTCTTCATTTTCTCCATGTTGGCGAAGAGCACTTCGACTTCCGCGCTCTCCTCCAGGAGCGCGGCTTTGCGAGGGGCCACCATGGCGACTGCTGGACGGATGCGCAACTGCCTCGAGGCTTACGTGGACAGCGGCGAGGACGACCTCGATTATATGAAGCGGACGGGTAGGAATGAAGCGAACATCAAGTACAGCACATAAATATACAAACGAAAGGATAACCAATTGGGAATTGCACACCCTGGTGTAGGATGATGTGGGAGGGGATGCTTGCGGAGAGCTGTCGCGGAGGCAACGCTAAGACCCCAGGGTCCAGCGTAGATCATCCCGACACCTTTCCTTTCGCGATGAACCACGTATTCCGGATACTCAACATAGATTCACCTAATACACAAACGTAACATGTAATACTGTACTACAGAGAAGCTACCTCCTCTCCGTATCAACACCAAAAGATATTCTTTGCGGCGCTCAAGATGCACTAATCAGCGTTACCTGTCACCACGAACCTGCTGTCTACGCATCACACATGTTTCGACAACGCGTAGACAAGCCACTACAAACGAATAGATGCCTTAAACTACAGGCAAAAGAACAATTTATACAGGGGTATACAGTTGGAGATTCAGCGAACTAACTAGATATGCAGACGCTGTTTCTTTTTCCCCATCACGTATATGCTCCCTTGTCCATCGACTTTTCCTGAAAGAATAAAGGGGGAGTAGAAATGATCCCGTGTCCACCTAAGTGGGCTTCTCAAGTCGTAGAGCAAAGCCGTGTTGAACCCGAGAGGTATGGGGGGACGCGGGAAAAAAGCAATGCCAGAGAAAGAATTACGAAAGCAAAAAATGAAACCGTGATGCACATAGATAAGTGGTCTGTAAGTCGGGACAAAGATCGCAGCTCACTGTGCCAGTCCAGGCCAGCGACCACCAAAGACCTCGCGAAACCGAGTCCAATTTCTATTCTGCAAGATAGGAACCGAAGCAATCGGCGGGTCAGGGATAGGTGGTGTCCCTACTGGAGCCTCATCCCCCGTCTCCTCGCGCTTGACCTTCTTCTCAGTGTGCTCCTCTTCCCTGTCAGTAAAGCGACTTTGGATGTCTTCAAGGCTGATATCGAAGTCGCTGAGCAGCTTCCTTAGCTCGCCACGAGCCTGCTTGTGCTCTTCGGTCACATAAGAGGAGTTCATGAGGAGTTGTTCGGCAGTATTTGAGAAGTCTTCGAGTTGTTCTACAGTACTGACAATGAACGACTCACAATCAGTCTTCCACAACTCTCTCTGCCGAGTCTGAATCTTTTCTTCGATCTTCTTGAGGAGCGGTCGTAGAGTCTCGCCACGAGGACCATAATGGTATGTTGGCGGGTTGATGATTGAGTTGCAAAGTTCGTTTCGTTGTCTGTTGTAAACTCCTGGGCCAGTCATGACAACGTTCCGGTCTAGGGCTCGTACGTAGCAGGCCTTCATTTCCATGGCGATGGGGCAGGTGGTATCAATCTCCGTCGTGAATTTCAGATGAGTCTCTCTGAGGGAGACGTGAAGACTGGCGAGCAATATATCATATACCGCCTCGATGCGTCGTTGCACAAGCGCCAATTCTTCGGCAGCTCTCTGCTTCAAAGCTACATGTGCGGAAGACTGGTCGATGGCCGACTGGGTATTGTGCAATAATTTTTGAATGACTCTATGCAGGCTTAGAGCGAAGCCAGCAATCATTGCATCCATATTGTTGTACCATTTATCGAAATACCTCTTCATGACAGTAAGGAGTTCGTAGTTCATGTTGCGACCGAAGTACTTTCCGTTGACTGGGATACCGTTCTCGGCCAGCATCTTTGCAAAGCCCGAGTAGTAAATCCAGGGATGGGTCCAGGAGCTTTGCACCAGTTGCCGTAAGCCATGGATGATGTTCTGTTCCTCTTCGTTAGACCAAGGTCTTGCCACGAGGGACTGCAATGAACTGCCAATAAGACTCTTCAGTTCACTCCGAAGTGGTTGAATCTGAGCTTTCAAGTCGCGTCGCATTTTAGCATAGCTCTTGTCTTCTATATGCTTCTCCAGAGGTCGTGCAGCTTGATTTCGAAACGATGGTAGTGATTCGTGGACATGATCGTAGAAGTTCTGATAGTTGGTTGCCGTCGACAATCCAGCGAGGAAGCGTCTTAATGCGTAGATGCCAGCCGTGCATTCGTCAAGGATAGGGCCGTCTTTCCGGATACGACTTCTTGATGAGGTGTAGGCCAGTGCAGATACTGAGAAGACTTTGATTCCCTTGGGCTGCATCTGTCTCTGCACATTCGCAGTTTCGTACTTTATGTAAGCGATTGTGGCTTCTTTCAGTACTTCATTCAGCAACTCGGAGATGACAGTGGCGTCTGTGTTTCCCTCATCATCAAGTTTCTCAATCTCCTCTAGTCGTGCGTGCAGAGCTGGGAACGGGTGCTCGTCGATCTGTTGAAGTTGCGGAGCCATGTTGTCGTCGTTCATGAGCTCCTATAAGACTGGTCAGTTGAACACTCTGATAGAGAAGAAGTAACAACTAGCATCAGACTTATTCATGACAAGTATAGTTTTGTTGGCTCCTTTGAGATGGATTGATCGATCAATATATTGATCGTGTAAGACACTGGTCTGCAGTCGAGAACATGGTGCAACCACCATCTCAAAGTCAGCCTTCCAACGGAAGCTGTTTATGACCCCTTCACACAGCTGGCTCATGTCTCCATAACCTGTGTTGTTAGCCGGATGTCGCCGCAGGAAGATGGGGTGAGTTACCCGGTAAGTCGAAAAGACGTAAACCATGGCGAAAAAGTATATGTCCGGTTGCAATGGTGACAACCTTCACGAATGGCCATAATTTCTTAATCTTGTTTGATAATTTTGCAAGCCTTCTATCCGGTATGTCCTTGAAGTGCGCCTTTCGAGTCTGGAGGTTCACCTCGCTCAGCTCTCCAGCCAGTTGCGCGAACCTATCATGGGCTTGTCGGCAGCAAATATCGTAAAAGTTTCCTTCTTTGATGTTGGTATGATGAAGCTCCCTCTCGAGCCATTCACCCGCTTGTGTATTTCTCTCAACATCGAAGACGATCTGGAAGCATTCTTTAGCGGTAATAGCTCCACGCATTACTGTCCTGGAAGTTTTGTTGCCCGATGACTGAGCAATATTGTCCTCATCAGGATCATCTTCGTCTTCACCATGGAGAGGTTGGCGATCCTTCTGAACACCAGGGTAGGCCTCAAACCATCGATCGATCTGTTCTTTGATGCAATCTATGATCTCTTCTTTGGTGAAGAACACGACAAGAAAGTCGCTCAGTGTGGTATGGTCGTCAGCTCCTGGTTTGTGTTCGAGAATTGTTGCGTAAGCAGTGCACGCTTTGGAGGAACCAGATCGATCTAGAAGGCCCCGGTCGATTAAGGCATTGATAATAGAGCTCTTTCCAATGCCTTGCTCTCCCAGTACCGCCACACCGAAACGCCTGATGTCAGGTAGTTTCTTCACAAGTTCCACTGCAATGATCAGATCCTCAAATCGCTGGTCGACAGAAGCATACTTCTTCAATAGGTTCGTGAGCTTATCGCATATGTCGCAAACCATTTTGGCGATCTCTTCCGGCTTCAGGGCGTACCAAGGACAGCTGGCAAGCTCTTCGTCGATGGTCGCATTGTGCCTATCCGTGAATTCCCTTTTCTGGAAAGGTGTCTCGCTTTGATCGGGCGATCTTGTTCCTGCTCCTTCTGTCATCGTGACCGGGAAGGTGTTGCGCGACAAGTTTTATGTAGTCAAACACTGCTGCTTGCAAGACCTTGCTGTGATTCGGCAGTGTGACTTTGTCTGTATGCTCGGCTGATGGCGCGACTCAGATCAGGAGCACCTCACGCAGTCGAACCGTAAAGGGTAGTCGTTGATGAATGATTCAAGACAAGGTATGGTCAATCAAAGAAGTTTGTAGTGTAGAAGAAGAAGGCCTGAGGAGAGGAGTGGAGTTTAAATACCGTCCATAGAAGTGGTGGACGAACCGAGCCCAGGATGAGAGGTGAGAGAAGAGAGATGTACCCGCGCATGATGAGGTTTGCTTACCATGAGTAGTCTATGAGGTACGTATAGGTGAGTGAGATTACGGTATTACTTGGGAACATGGATGTATCAATACTGAGTGGACAGGTGAGAGTGCTTGCGGACAGCAACAGCGCCCAGGACATGATGCTGGCAAGATGCAAGAAGTGAAATCAGGTAGCTCGTCAAAGATGCACATGTTGATGGAGTCTTTGCAAGGAGATGGTGGAGAGGTTCGTTGATTGGCGCCAGGTTCCGTGTTCCTGCATGGCTTGGCCGACGTGGTGCGGGCAGTCATTCGATCGGCGTCATCCCGAAACCAAGCTTTTGACGGGATTTTGCGGGCCTCGAAGCAGGTTACATGCTCTGTCATGCTCAACGCATTCCCATGGGCCCAGCGGGGCTTTTTCGCAATTCCCATGTGCCACGTTCGCACGGTACTTCCATCACCTCCACTCTTCCCTTTTTGCGCCAAACGCGCGCATGGCCGGCTATAGGAACACGCGCAACCTGGGCCAGCTCTGGCTGCGGGGGACGCGTCGTGGGTAGGCTATCATACGACGGCATTGTAAACCCATGCTAATCAGACAAGCCTCCATACGAAGCACCCACTCTCGCAACGATCCAAGACTGCTACCCTCGGCCTGCGATACGGTACTCCATTTCTGCTCGCGACTGCTGCGACCGGCTATCTCTCTTCTGAGTCGTCGCCATACCCACTCTTCCGTCCCATCCATCTAGATGCGCCTTCCCTCAAGCGATATTTCTTCGGTGACGATGACAAGCAAACGGAAACCACGTCTGTCGGCGACGCTGAACGACAGGTGAACAAGGAGGATTCACAGAAGCCGGGCCAGCAGGATGCGCCATCGCAGACGCGTGTTGCTAAGGGCTACAGCGAAGAGGACGAGGAAGCCGGCAATAGCGAGTCCGCCTGGCAGACCATCACGAGCAAATTCCCCTCCTCTCCCTCACCCTCCAAGCTCGGCGACACCATCATTGACTACATTGTGCCCAATTGGGTCAAGGTCCTCCCTGGTTTCATCCGCAAACTTCAGAATGAGCTCTCCATGGCGCCGGGGTCTCTCGCTGAAGAGATATGGTACGAAGCCAATGATCCTGAGATCAATCCCGAGATAATATGGGATGCCTCAGTGAGGGTCTCAGACGAGCTGTGTGAGGAGGAGAAGGCGTTTTTGAAGCAGCGGGCACAGTTCACCAAGGCTGCACTTGCACGATACCTCGACATCCCAGAAGCCGAGATACATCCCGACGACGTACCCGTCATTGCCATGTGCGGTTCAGGCGGAGGATTGCGTGCGCTTGTGGCAGGTGCATCCTCATACCTCTCCTCCAAAGAACACGGCCTGTTCGACTGCGTCACGTACACTGCTGGTGTCAGTGGCAGCTGCTGGCTACAGACGCTCTACTACTCAGACCTTGCCGGACGCAGTCATGCTCGCATCATAAAGCATCTCAAGAACCGACTCGGCGTGCACATTGCATTCCCGCCCGATGCGCTCGAACTACTCGTCAGTGCACCGACCAACAAATACCTCCTGAGCGGGCTTGTCGAGAAGGCAAAGGGCATGCCAGATGCCGACTTCGGGCTGGTGGACATCTACGGCGCATTGCTCGCCGCCCGCCTGCTCGTACCGAAAGGCGAGCTTTCCGTCAGCGAATACGACTTCAAGGTCTCAAATCAGCGACGATTTACCGACAACGGCTCACACCCCCTACCCATCTACACCGCAGTACGCCACGAGATCCCGCTGGCCGAACAAACAGACACGGATGTCATCGCTGCCGAAGCAAAGGCAAGAAGGGAAGCCTGGTTCCAATGGTTTGAATTCACGCCGTACGAGATGTGGTGCGAGGAGATTTCAGCGGGCATACCTACCTGGGCAATGGGCCGTCAATTCGAAAATGGACGCACAGTCTGGCGGGAGAACGGCTTGGCTTTGCCCGAGATCCGCGTTCCCTTGCTCATGGGCATCTGGGGATCTGCATTCTGTGCAACCCTCTCACACTATTATCGAGAGATTCGACCCCTCATGCGCAGTCTCACTGGTCTCGGCGGCAGTATCGACGCCATGATCTCCGAGCGCGATGATGATCTCGTCAAAGTCCACCCCATCGACCCCGCCGCCATGCCCAACTACGCTCTCGGTATGCGCGAATTCCTGCCCGCATCATGCCCTGAAAGCATCTTCCAACAAAAGAACTTCCAGTTCATGGACGCTGGAATGTCCAACAATCTACCCATCTACCCACTGCTCCGACCTGGACGCAACGTCGACATTCTCGTCGCTTTCGACGCTTCCGCCGACGTCAAGACGGACAACTGGCTAAAGGTTGCAGACGGTTACGCCCGCCAACGTGGTATCAAAGGATGGCCCGTAGGCGCTGGATGGCCGCCCGATGAGGAACACATGGAAGACCTACAAGAAGATCTCGAACGCGCCCAGGCCAAGACCGAGCAACAGGCCCAAGCCAAATTCGACGAAGCCAAGAACAAAAGTACCGAAGACAAGAAGAACAGCAAAGACCTAGGCTACTGCAATATCTGGGTCGGTACAACCGAAGAACGCACCTCTGACACCGAGCACCCTATTTCGAAACAAGTAGACGAAGACTGGGAACTCATGCACCCAGCCTCTGGCATCACAGTCATCTACTTCCCCTTCCTCGCCAACCCAAAAGTACCCGGCGTCGACCCCAAAGTCAGCGACTTCATGTCCACATGGAACTTTGTCTATACTCCCGAGCAAGTCGACAGCGTTGTCAACCTCGCTCGCGCCAACTATAGTGAAGGCGCCGAGCGCACGCAACGCACTGTTCGCGCCGTTTACGAACGCAAGAAAGCACAGAGGGAGCAAAGGGAAAAGGACGAGCGCGAACGACGGTGGCGGTGGAAGTTGAGCCAGGGAAGGATTGCTGGTCGTCGTGTTGGAGGCGATAGTGAACATGGAGATCAGTTCAGCTGATTCGTGTCGTACACATGTATGAGAGGATGATGATGGACGTG
>JAESFQ010000546.1_pt1 | contig 13890 bp, 21 predicted proteins | sample 9269431 | NCBI WGS metagenome assembly JAESFQ01 (sample SAMN14502588, study PRJNA617103) | algae metagenome | isolation source: Plectolyngbya sp. WJT66-NPBG17 and co-occurring heterotrophs from well... | place: USA: Mojave Desert, Joshua Tree National Park, California | collected 2006-08-06
ACCAGCACCCGCTCCCGCGCGGGTTCCGCCCGCGCCAATAGTCTGGCCATGCCGCGCCTCCAGAACTCGTCAAAGGATCCCTCAATCAACGCCGTGCAGCAGCAAACTTTGCCAACCTAGTTTTTTTGACTGTTTGCACGACATGGGGGACCCGGCGGGGGTGGCGTCACAGGTTCGCCGATCGCTCAAGCCGGGCGGTACGTGGATGGTAGTCGAGCCGATGGCGGGTGATCGCCTTGAGGACAACCTAAACCCGGTCGGGCGCCTCTTTTACGCGGCTTCGACCATGCTCTGCGTACCGACCTCGCTCGCGCAGGAGGTGGGTGCCGCGTTCGGCGCTCAGGCGGGCGAGGCGAAGCTGCGGGAGGCGATCACCGCTGGCGGGTTCGGCAGCGTCCGCCGCGCGACTGAGACGCCGTTCAACATGATCCTTGAGGCACGACCTTAGGCCCAGTGTTGGGCTGCTGGGGAAATCACCGGCCTTGTCCACTTCGCGGTGTTCACTCTGGCTCCCAGAGGAGTAGTCGCAGAACAAAGAGTGCGGCGCATAGGACCGCTACACATGCCGGGGAGAAGATGATGGACCGATCCACACCCCCGATCACGCGACGAGTCGCGCTCGCGGTGGCTGGTGGCGCCACAACCGCACCCCGGTCCGGCCCGGCTCAGGGACGCTTTCCCGACCGCCCGATCCGCATGATCGTGCCCTGGCCCCCAGGGGGCGCCACTGACACGCAGATGCGTGTCTTGTGTGAACTGGCGGCCCAGCGTCTCGGCCAGCCAATCGTCATCGAGAACCGACCCGGCGCGACCGGCTCGCTTGGCGCACTGGCGCTCAAGCTGGCGCTCAAGGACGCGCGGCCAGACGGTTACTTGCTCTCCCAGATGCCGCCCTCAGGCGTGTTCCGCATCCCACATATGTCCTCCCGCCCGCCTTTCGATCCGATGACTGATTTCACCTGGGTCATTCAGGTAACAGGCTACACCTTCGGTGTGGTGGTGCGTGCCGACGCACCGTGGCAGAGCTTCCCCGAACTCCTCGACCATGCCTGGATCAACCCCGGCCTGATCAACTACGGCTCGCCCGGCGTGGGTAGCCCGCTGCATGCGACCATGGAGCGGATTGCCCGGCTCCGTGGCATCAACTGGACCCATGTCCCCTTCCGCGGCACCACCGACGACCTCCAAGCCCTCCTGGCAGGACAGGTGCAGGCCAGCGCGCAGGGGAGCACCTGGGCGCCGCTGGTCGAGGCCGGGCGGCTGCGCCTGCTGGTGACCTTCGGCGCCGAGCGCATCAAGCGATTCCCCGATGTTCCCACGCTGCGCGAGGTGGGCATCGACCTCGTTGTCCCGGCGCCATATGGCATCGCCGGGCCGCGCGGTCTCGATCCGGAGGTCGCGCGCGCGCTGCATGACGCGTTCAAGGAGGCGCTATTCGGCCCCACGCACCTCGCGGTGCTGGACCGGCACGATATGCCGGTCCTGTATCTCGGCCCCGAGGAGTACGCAGCCGCGGCCCGACGCCAATACGAGGAGGAGCGGGAGATCGTGCGCATGCTGGGGTTGCGAATGGAGTAGGTCCATGAGGTGGAGATTAGGACCGTCTGCGGGTGGCAGTAGGACGCGTGGCTGTCAGAGGGGAGGGCAGAATGGGAGAGGGGCTGACCTTTACCAAGGGGGTGGCTGCGGCGGGGGGGTACGAGAGGGCCTTCGCTCACGTCTCCTCGCACTTCGTCCCGTTTCTGCTCCGCGCGTCCCGGCCTGCATCCGACAGCTTTCGTCGCCGAACCAACCTCAGCCTGTCGTCAAAAAAAGAACGGCCCAGCCGAGACCACCGCCAGGGCTGAACCGCGCTTGTGATTAGTAACCGCGATACCCACGGCCGCCCGAGTAACCGCCGCCACCGCCGTAGTAGCTGCCGCGGCTGGGTGCTGTCAGAGCACCGCCTGCGGCACCCACACCACCACCAACAAGCGCACCTGTTCCAACGCTGCCACCCGTCAAGGCGCTTACCCCAGCACCCGCTCCCGCTCCAAGCAGGCCCCCCGAGACGGCGCGTCCGCCGGGGCTTGTGCCGCATGCCGTCAAGCTGAGTGAAACTAGCCCGGCGAGCAGCGCGGCCATGAAATTACGCATCAGGGTTATGCCTCCCGTTATGGACGTAGAGGTGCAACGCGGCAGCCGCGAAGAAGCCTCGGCCGCAGCCTTCACAATGCTGCACTTCGTCGAACCGACTTCCATGACTGCTTATGTACGGCGGCTGCACGCGCTTGGCTCCATCCCGATCAAAACGGCGACCGCGGCCCGGCACCTGCGTTGATGCATAGAGGTGCGCGCCATGCAAACACGGTTTCCCATGATCGTTCTTGTTGCCCTTCTTGGTACCCAGGCGTGGTCGCAGACGACCGAGACGCTACCGCCCATCGCCGGTTCCCCGGCGGCACGACCACGCGCCGAGCCATACCCGGCCCAGCCTTGGTCACCACCCCCGGAGCCATATCAGGGGCAGCTTCCACCACCCGTCCCCTTCCAGCCTGGACCCGACCAGCGTCATTCGGTTCCAATGCCGCCTGCTTTCACAGCGCGAGAGTTACAGGCGAGGGATGAGCCGGTTCGCTTGGGGTGGCGCACTGCGGTTGAGGGAGAGTTTGCCGAATGGTGGCGGCGATATGGATGCTTTCCTCACCCCCGGCGGCAGGAAGTGTGGTTCGAGATGCTGGCTGACCGGCTCGGCGCCACTACTCAACAGCAGCAGCACTCCCTGTATGGCTTGGTGATGGAGCGGGTCGAACTCTATGACCCGCCCCGAACCCAATTCAGCGGGCTCCTGGGCGACACCGAGGATTGGGTCAACGACAGGATGGGGTGGCGGGCAGCCGGTGACCGGTTTTGCCCCCGCGGTTAGGCCAGCCACTCCGGCGCCTATGTCCAGCGCGGCCGTGAGCGAGAAAGTTATACCCCTCGGCGGCAGCAAAATTCTCACAGGTGCATTTACTGAATACCCGGCATCAGACTGGGGAGGGAGACGAACATGCGAGGGCGCCTCTGGGTGGCGGTCCTCTACGCCAGTTCTCACTGTACCGTGGCCCTCGCTCAATCGCACACCGAGGCCAGCGTGCCCATGGTCGCTCAGGTCGGCGCTGCCGCATCACCCTTAGCCCTCCCGCCGAGACCACCTCTCCGAATTCGGCCCGATGTCGAGCGGACGAATCTCGGCTGGGTCGCTTTGCTTGGGCTAAGCAGCCTTACCGCAGCCAACTCCCAACGGAGGCCGCCAGCGTAAAGCGCGCGACGCTAACCACGAAGCGGAGTTTAGCGGTGCTTGGCCCGCGTGGGTGACGGACCGAGCGGCGGCTCAATCCGGATAAGCAGCCCTATACGGGAGAATGCACATGGCCAAGGGTCAGAAGCGCAGTGGCCGCGAAGCCAAGAAGCCGAAGAAGGACAAAGCGAAAGGTCCAGCAATGGCGTCGTCGTTTGTCCAGCCGCCCACCAAATCGGTAGCGCCCGCCAGCAAGAAGTAGCTCACTCGATAAGGGCGGACGGTGGCCTTTACCGCTTAACCGCCGCATTGTTCGCGCTTTGGAAATCTGCGAAGGGTGACACCTCGCCGGAATGGTCAGTCCTGACGCCGCTCAGGCTCCCAGCCCATCACGTCCCGCTACGCGACCGGCCGGAGCGCCGTTAAGTCGTATTCATCGAACATCGTCTCGGCCAGCGCGTAGGGCGGGCCGTTGAGCCAACTCGGATCACGCCGCGGATCGACGATGCTGGCTGTCTCCCGTCCGCCCAGCACAGACACAACCTCGGCTGAGTCGATTCGGATTGCCACCACCCTGCGGGTGCCAACATCAGTGCAGCGCCACAGCCCGTGGCCGGGAGTAAATGCTTGGCCGATCACGAACTCACTGTGCTTCATCGTCATGCGGCAATCTCGTCCTCCTCGTCACCTTCATCGCCAATGTCATCCTCCAAATCAACCTCGCCTTCGCGCCCACGCTTTGCTTCATGCTCGATCCGCGCCAGGGCCGAGTGCGCGTCGGTTTCGACAATCTTCAATCCAATCGCCACAAGATGGCGGATCAGTGCCGACTTTACGCCCGGCGGCGGTGAGGCATTTTTTGGACCGGCGCATTGCTCGAACTGCCACAGTCCGTCCGCTATGCGGTGGAGTGCGGCGAGCAATGGCGGGTCGTCGGACACGAGGAATACAGTTGAACCGTTCACGAGATTCACATGGTACTTCGCCGCTCCCCACTCCGGCAGAGCCACACAGTTTTGGAAGCTCGTCGCAATTCTTTGGAGTTCGTCGGTCGTCCTGACAAAGCGGAAAGGTTCGGGTGCGGCGAAACCTGGGTCGGGCGCTGCAATTCGTGCAAGTGCAGTCCTGATACGCCTTGCCACCGCAGGCATCCTGGCCCCAGACGGGAGCCGCATGTCCTCATCGCGCAGCGCAGAATGGGCACGGAGGAAGGCCACCACGCAGTCTAGGTTATCCATGATGTAGCGGTTTTCTCCGACGGCACCCCGCAATGCAGCGATCGCGGGGTCCATCCTCGACAATGCCTCGTAGTAAGCGATTCGCGCCTCGGTCAGGTCGCCGTCGAGCAGTGCCTCAGCGAACGGGCCGTGGCTAACCGCGCCGAGCCGTTCATAGAATCGCCTGCCCAATACCCGGTCGCCCGCACTGTCGAGTGCCCTGTAGAGACGCCGTGGGCAATCTGGCAGGGCGGCTCGCAGGAGCTTGCGCGGGTCGGTGCTGTTGATGACCTCAGCCACCTCAGCATCCGATTGAGCAGCTTCGGGCGCGAGATAGAGATATGCGCCGATGGCGTGAATGGCTTCGGGCGGAGCCACGATCAGACGCGCGATGAGGAGTGGTCTTGCCCGGATGAGTGCCGCCATTCGTGTCGAAAGGGCTTCACCGAAGATGCCGAGGAGAGGCGCACGTTCACGCGGTGCCTGGACGCTTTCGTTGCTCATGCATCTTGCGTAGCCGAAAATCGAAATCTGGCAATGAAATCGAGGTCACGCTGTTGCGAGGCCGCTACGACTAGCTAAGGCATGCAGCACCAAAGCGCTGTTGACCGTAACGCCTGTGGCGAAGCAGCCTCGCTGGGCTAAGTGGAGGCAGCATCATGGCCACAAGGTTCACTGAACTGGTTGGCTGCACTGTGCCAGTCCAGCAAGCTGGAATGGGCTCGTTGGCACCGCCTGAGTTGGCCGCAGCGGTGTCTGAGGCGGGCGGCCTCGGCATGCTGGGCACTGCCCGCGGCGGGCTGAGCCCGGCAACACTCTCGACGATGCTTGACCGCCTGCATGGGCTAACCTCCAAACCGTTTGGGGTCAACTTCATTGTCTCCCCGCTACACCTCCGGGGTGGACCTAATCGACCACCGCTTGATCTCCACTGCATTGAGATCGCCGCCCGCTCGGCGAGGGTAGTGGAATTCTTCTATGGTGAGCCCGATCCTCGTTTGGTCGATATGGTCCATGCAGGAGGGGCTTTGGCTGCTTGGCAGGTAGGCTCGCGGGAGGAAGCCATCGCGGCAGAAGCGGCAGGCTGCGACTTCGTGGTAGCTCAAGGGATCGGCGCAGGTGGCCACGTTCGGGGCACTGTGGGTACCTTCCCGTTGCTCGGGGATGTGCTGGAAGCCCTCAGGATACCGGTGGTGGCCGCAGGTGGCATTGGCACAGCAAAGGCTGTAGCGGCTGCGCTGGCCGTCGGCGCCGACGGCGTGCGGGTGGGAACCCGCTTCGTGGCCACCCACGAGGCGGGGGCACATCCAGAGTATGTGGCGGCCCTGATTGCCGCGCGGGCGGAGGACACCGTGTACACGGGAGCCTTTCACCTAGGCTGGCCCGACGCGCCGCACCGCGTTCTGCGGTCCTGCATCACCGCGGCGGAGGCGTTCCAAGGCGATGTGGTTGGCGAGGCTGTGCGGCTCGACGGAACGCCAATGCCGATCCTCCGCTTCGGCACTGCGGTTGTGGATCGGACGGTGACAGGGACGATCGCAGCAATGGCGCTGTGGGCCGGAGAGTCGGTCAGCGGGGTGACCAGGGTGCAGGCGGCGGCTGAGGTCGTACGAGAACTCACTACGGGCACCGGAGTAGAGGGCCGCTAAGGGTTCGACCGTCTCTCTGCCTCAGTCGCTCCTACGGCGCCAAAACCGAACACGGCATGAGCACCATTTGGGAAACCCAAAGGAGGGCGCAAGGCGTGCATTGAGGCAGCCGCCGCCGGGGTCAAGGACGCGTGTGCGATGCCGACCAGCGCCGGTAAAGACCCCAGCAGAGTATCCCAGGGGAAGCTGTCATGCGCATTCTGGCGTATCCGCCCCACCAGAAGGAGGGCGCCTTCCACTGCCGGGGTGGCCCGCCTGTCGCGCGAATGAACTCTCGTGCCCTTCGCCGGTTGGGCCGATCTACGCACCCAATTACCCGCGATCCGCGAATTCGGGCCTGGGTTTGCGAGCGCCAGGGGGAACGGCTGATGGACGTGTTGGTCGTGGAGGACAAGCCGCTGATCCGGGAAGCGGTGGCACGCGGTCTACAAGAGACGGGCTTCCAGATCGAGGAAGCCGCCACCACCGAAGCTGCATTGGCTGCAATCGAAAAGGCCGCCGCCGCGAGCGGGCCGCCGTCCGTGGTCGTAACCGGCCTCCACCTCGGTCCCGGTACAGACGGCTTTGCGCTTGGGGCGGAGGTGCTTCGGCGCTGGCCCGAGGTGGGCGTGGTCTACATGACGTGCCATCCCGACGCGCTCGATGGACATCTGCTCGGCCCGCGCGAGCATTATGTCGTCGAGCCTTTCGCGGCCGAGACGCTGCGGCAAGCGGTGCGTCGCCTGATGCCTACCTTAGCGCTGGCCCGGATGCCGCCCTTGGCGTGGCTGGGGCAGGTGGTTGCTGCCGCCCTCGGCCTGAGCGGCCCGAGGGGGCCATAGAAGGCTGCGCTGCTCGTCTTGGTAGAGCGCTTGCGGCGTCGAGGGAGGTGCAGGACCCGCCGTTCACCATTCTCGACGGATTGCGGTGCATCGTTGCGGAGATGATATTGCAAAATTGGTTCTAAGTGGATTTCGACGGTGCCCCTACGAGCATCTGGGTAGGACCAGAGCAAATCACGCCTTGTACCGAGTAGTGCCCCGCATCGGGCGGCCTGACGGCTCCGTCTGGCGACCTCGACCTCACCTCATCTATGTCGAGCCGCACCACGTACCTGCACATCGGCTAGTTCGGATCGACGATCTTCCAGTAAGAGTCTTTCCGCACCACCTTGCCGTCGCGGAACTCGTAGAAGTCGCAGCCACGCACCTCGATGGGCTTGCCGGTCGTGGCCGTGGTGCCGCGCAAGGTCCACTTCGATATACCCGCGTCACCCGCCACGTAGTGCTGGTCGTCCCCGTAATGCACATCCGGGATACCGTCGAACCGCGATTGAAGCGCCTGCCGGACAGCGGCGAAACCCTGGTGGCGGTTGCCCCATGGATGCGGACCGCGCGGCATTTCCAGCATGCAATCGTCAGCAAAGAACGTCATCACAGCATCCACGTCATGGCTGTTGAAAGCGCCCAAGATGGCCTTCAAGACGGCAACCGTCGGTCCTTTGGTCGAAGCCATTCTATCCTCCGGGACGCGAGCTACCGCATCATGTGGCTGCGCAAGTAGGCGCACCACTCGGAAGCTGCGGTGGGAACGATACTGCTGTTGATGAGCGCGGCAACAAGCAGGACCCACGGCTTTGATGCCCAACCCGCGATAGGCGCACCGCGACCTCACCATCTTGTTGCAAGCTCGGCTTGGAATTCGGCGGCATGCTGCCCGCTGGCCCTTTGCCCGGCCATCTGGCCTTTTTTGAAGGCGTTCACGCGTGGAGACCGCACCGATAACGGCCGACGGGATGCCGCCCCTCAAACGCCGACACCTCCTCGCGCTCGTGGGCCTCAGCGCCGTTGCCGCCTCTGCCCCCGCGCCCACTGAGGCGCTGGAACTCGCCAATCCGCAGAAACTCGTCGTGGACAACCGGGAGCCGGGCGTGCGCATTATCGGCGCTCGCGGGGAGTTCGTCGCTGCGCGCGGTGCGTACTACGCGCCTGCCGTGCCGTACGGGCATCTGCCGGTCCAACTCCCCCACGCCCTCGTGGCCAGCGAGGACCGGCGCTTCTACGAGCACTTTGGAATTGACCCATGGGGCATCGCTCGGGCGATCGCCTCCACCATCACAGGGCGGACGCAAGGCGGTAGCACGCTGACCCAGCAGACACTCAAGGAAGTCTATCTCAAGCGGGAGAACGTGCTGGTGCGTAAGGCGCTGGCCGAACCGGTGCTCGCGCCGCTTCTTGAACTCAACCTCACCAAGGAGGACATCCTCTTCGTATACCTCAACCGCGTCTACTTCGGCGGTAGCGCCTACGGGATCGAGGCAGCGGCCCGGGTCTACTTCGCCAAGGCTGCACGTGACCTAACCGTTTTGGAGGCGGCCGTACTCGTCGCTCTGCTGCCCGCACCGAACCGCCTCAATCCGCATCGCAACCCCGACCTCGCGCGCGACCGGGGGCTCCGCGTCGTCGAACAGATGGTCGAACAGGGCCTCCTCACACGCACCGACGCCAACACCGCGAAGGAACAGCGGCTCGCTGTCGCACCGTCGTGTTCGGCCTGGGGCGGCTTTCATCCCGGCGGGATGCAAGTCGGCTGGTTCGCCCGCTGGATCGAGGCGGAGGCCGACGCGGTGTCGGGAGAGCGCTCCGGCACCCGCACGATCCTGACCACGCTCGACTCCCGCATTCAGAAGGCGGCCGAGAGACACCTGGGTGACGCATTGAGCCGCTACGGCCAGCAGATGAATATCGAGGAGGGTGCCGTGGTGGTAATGCGCCCGGACGGCGCGGTCGTCGCCATGGTGGGCGGACGAGACTACCGAGCCAAGGAGTGGAACCATGCCACCCAAGCCCGGCGGCAGCCCGGCTCGGTAGCCAAGCTATTCGTCTATCTCGCCGCGCTCGAACGCGGTCTGACCCCGCAGCAGCGGGTGAGTGACGATCGTCTCAGCGTCGGCGGGCGACCGGTTCGGAACTTTGACGACCGCTATCTCGGCGAGGTGGCACTCGAAGCGGCCCTCGCACGCTCGTCGAATACCGCGGCCGTGCGGTTGGCGTCCGGCCACCTGGGTGAGGTGCGAGACATTGCGCGGCGGCTCGGCATCACGGCCGACCTCTCCGGGGAGGCGGGCGACCTCGCGCTGGGCACCTACGATACAACGCTGCTTGACCTCACGGCGGCCTACGCGGCCTTGGCCAACCGGGGCAGGCCGGTCGCGCCCTACTGCGTCCGAGAGGTCCGCGGCAACGAAGGGCAGCGCCTCTATGTTCAGGTGGAGCACTCTCGACAGCCGGTCATCCGGCCGCGGCACGTCGAGGCAATGCGGCGGATGCTGGCAGGGGTGGTCCAGGGCGGGACCGGGAGGGCGGCAAACCCCGGTGTCTGGGCGGCGGGCAAGACCGGCACCACGAGTGGGAACAGGGACGCATGGTTCATCGGCTTCACCGAGCGTTACGTCGGGGGTGTGTGGCTCGGGAACCCCTCAGCCACCACACCGATGCACGGCGTCTCGGGCGGAGGACTGCCTGCCCGGATATGGCGGGCGGTGATGATGGAGGCGGCCCGGGTGTAAAGCGCCAGCGTCATGCGCATGCATTCGGCGGTAGTAAACAAGATGCCGCTGCTAAGTTCGGACCGTTCACCGCGAGCGCTATCACCGCCGCGGCCGCATAGATGAGAGCGGAGACGGCCCGACGATCTCGCGGCAGCGCAAGGAGGTGTCCTCGCGGGTGAGGCTCAACTTGATCGTCGAGCAAGCTATTTACCCGCTGCGCGAGATAGCCTCCTGGCCCTCAGGACGATGATGTCGGGCATCGTCTCCGGCAGGGCTCCAAGCATCAGTTCTAACATCATTGACCAACGGGCTACGATTGTCGAAATCTACGCGCCGATGCTGGCTTGATGCTCGATGATGAACGGATCGGGCCATCACCCTGACGATGATCCTCTGAGAGGCGGCTGGGGGCGGTGAGGTGAGGTTAGGGTCGGGCTGGCGAGGATGTCAGGATCATCATCGCTGACATTTGGCCGAAGCCGCCGGTCGACCCTCAGGCCTGCTGGCCAAATTCTCCTTCAACTGATCTCGCCACTTCATAATTGTTGCCATCGGGCTCGGGACACCTGAACTAATATTTTGACGCTAATCATCGGTACTGTGGCGTCACGGCCTGGGTTAAACGATCAGCAGGATAATCCCGAACGGTCCGCTGCATCATCAACAGCGACCACGAACATATGAAAACGTTTGCCCTGTGATAGCCGCTACGTTATGAGATAGAAACAACAGGCCAGTTTCAATCGCAGGATGCATGATGGACGGCTCGAACAAGCTATCGTCACGAGATTTTCTCCTGGCGCGCGCCCTGGCCGACGCGAAGAAATGGTGCGTAGGAGCGAGCGCGACTGTCGGCGCCCGGCCGTCGGATCAGTATTGGGTTGCCCTGTTTCGACGCCTTCAATCGGAGCCCATTACAGAGAAAGAAGCTCATCTCTTTCTGACAACATTCCAACTAACAAACAGAGTGATCTGGGATAAAGCAAACGTTGCTGCCCAAATGTGCGCTCTGCGCGAGCAGGAGCCATTCGAACCCGTCGAAAGTATCCAGAGGCTCGCCCACGTCCTGCGCGGTTGCAACGCCCGCGGCACGCGCCAGACCTCGGCGGCCAGCAAGTTGGCGATGTTTGCCAAGCCGTCGGCCGAGGTGTTCATCTGGGATGCCCTGGCCAGTCGCTCAGCGCGCATGAGGGACTCGTGTCGAGACGCGGTAGACGGCACCACCCCAAAGCGGCGCGCAAGCATGTCCATCTACACCACGGCGGACGGCGAGCATGACTACGCCGCGTTCCATGCCGCATGCGCTCGTGCGCTCCACGATGAACAGAGGCGTCCCGATTTCGTGGAGGCAGCAGCCATGTTCGCTGAATATCTTGCCCATACCGACGGACCAATGGCCGACCGCATGCTGGTACCGAGATCATTCGTCGAGCGCCGGTTGCTCGACAAACTGATGTTTTGGGAAGGTTGGGGGCAGAAATACGGCGACATGCGCCCGTTTTGAATCGGCAGCGCCCCTTCCCGGCCGCTTGGGAGGTGTGATTGGCGAAACCGAACAGAGTCGGCATTCCGTACTGCACCTCTCCATCAAACAAACTCAGCTTCCTAAAGGATAGGTCATGCAATATCGGATATCGCTACCAGAGCTTCGCCCGCCGTGCTCGCGGAACGACGACGCTACCGATGATACGGACAGCCGCACCAAAATGGCCTGGGCCTACGCGATGGGACTCTTCGGAGATACCGTCGCTGCAATGTCAGTCTCATCGGACCTCGCGCGACTGCATGATCACAAGGGCACTCTTCACGTTGTATTAAAGACGAACGCCGTCCTGTCAGACAAACTCATCAATGCGCTCCGCCAAGCTTGGTCTGACGTAGCTGGTGAGAATGCGAGCGATGTCGAGGTCGTCATGCTTGGCACTGAGGAGTATCAACGTGTCTGGCGTGCAAGGCGTTTCGCCTAAAAGCCGAGCTATGCGCGGGGGGGGGGCGGCAGGGGCGAATAGTGGGGACCAGATCGGCGTCCTGCTTTTGGACGGCTGAGCCAGTCCCGTCGCCGCTTACCGAGCCAATTCTAGCCGACCAGACGTAGTCGACAACTGGCCCAAGTGGTCCCGAGCGGCCCGCAGTACCATCAAAGACGTACATCCAACGTAAACCATGCAGTGGTCGGCTTGATCGATCCGGGCAAGAAGTCGGACATCGGGACGGTTCTCCATTCCAAACTCGAAGTCGCCGAATGCAACAGGTTCGACGGCGAAATCGGCGACGAAGGGATGGCTGTCTGGCGCGGCTGGTCGCCGAACGATCGCGTGGTAGCGCATGAAGATTGGAAGCTGCGCTGTTCCGAATTCATTATGATGTTGACATGAACCGGTGGGTGCGGGTACATCAGTCCTTCCACAGAAGGATGTCGCTCGTCCTGACTACAAGCGGAAGCGAAGCACTTCAAAACAAATCGTTGCATTTTATTCAATGAGATCACGGCATGGTTTGGACAAAAGTTGTAATCTCCTGTTCCGAACCGGCTGGCGATGTTAGCGCTTTCCCGGTTGAGACAGAAAATCGAGGCGTTGCGGTTAAGCGCGCGCTTCGTGAATATTCAACGGAACGGCTCCGCTCAGTTGATACCATTTCCGCCACGACGGAGGATGGTCCTCTCACCAGCGATGAGAGCCTACCAAAGTTGCGTTTATGAGCCGAGCGTCTGCTGCGAGAAATGGACTGGAAGCATTTAGGTTTGGGTTGCTTTCAGGCGCCATAATCGAGGGCAGGACTATCAAGAGAGCCAGGACCGGCAACCGCGGGCAAAAGCATTAGGCCAAAGGCAACCGCCTGATGACAGGGTATAATCATTACCAAAACTGCTCATGCGGATGGTGTGTGGGCGGGAGAGGTTCTAATGATCAAATAATCCCGAACGGTATCGGCTCGTGGCCGGGTGTCAGGTCTACGCTTGAAAGCTATACGACACCGAATGCGCGCTGCCCAGTGTGCAGTGCCGTGGTTTATTTCTATCAGTCGCCATCGGGCGGAAAGGTTTTTTTCGACGAACTCGGCCCTCCATGGCCAAAGCACCCTTGCACCGATAACCCTTTGCCTCATTCAGTAAGAACCCGCAGCCTCAGTTACTCAGTACGCAACGCGGCCGCCGATCCGTCCTGGCGGAAAGAGGGTTGGGTGCCTATACGGGTCGAGGTGGTTCGCCGCCGTGGTGAGTGGGGCGAGATTACAGGGCGGCGCCTGGACAACCACAAAAGTTTCGTGAGGCTGGTGCGCTGGTGGGAAGCGCTCATACCCGGTGTGCCAGCGCTCGTAAAACCTTTGAACGCTCGCGGGCTCGGGCTAATCGAATGGATTGCCACGACACCGCGGGGGCTCAAGGTCGCTAAAGACACCCTCGCTCACCAAGCCTATCAAAAATGCTCCAACCGGGTAATCAAAGCGGCTCTGGCGGGCGACGGGGCCTGCGCAACAAAAGTCGGGAGAGCAGTTTCGTTTGATTGGGCAAAGGGTGCGGATGGGCCTCAGGACGCTGAGTACCCTGTATTCTTAGATTGGTCGATCGCCGAGGAATGGTTTCGCTTGGCGGCCCAGTTAGGCGACTCCGAGGCCATCGACCTCCTCAAGCGCATCCCCAGTACCGGTCAGCGATAGCCCAACTGGGTGTCCGCAGCATCCGAGAATGTGGCGGGCAGGCCGAAGCTTTAGTTCACCTCGGGCAACGGACCTACTTACCTTCTGACAAGCAATCTGCTCCGGGTTGCTGCGGATGAGGCCGACCTCCACCTTTCCAGCCAACATCATTTCCCTACGCCCACTCTGCGCTTGGCGCGTAGAGCGACACCGGCATATGGCGGAAGGCTGTTGCGGCTACGTCGCTGCGCTGACTCGCATCCCCGGCATCTTGTCGATGGGCATCAGCCCTGTGGCGATTAGGCTCATGCTGCTCACCATGTCGCTCTCGTCGGGGATGGACCCGCGGCCCGGGAACTCGATTGCCCGCAGGCCATGGCGGCCTAGCTCGGCTGCGAGCGTGGAGGCGGTGATCGTCCAGCCAAGCGAAGCCCGTGGTGGGATCGGAAGCCTCGACAAGAGGACCGCTGGCTTTGCTATCGGATTCTGGCCCGGGTGTGCTGACGAATTTTGGCCCACCTGCTGTCCCTCAACCTAGGGTCTCCTGGTCGTACCGGGAGGCTTGGCATGGACAGGAAAGCCAAAGTGGATTTG
>JAESFQ010000547.1_pt1 | contig 13886 bp, 13 predicted proteins | sample 9269431 | NCBI WGS metagenome assembly JAESFQ01 (sample SAMN14502588, study PRJNA617103) | algae metagenome | isolation source: Plectolyngbya sp. WJT66-NPBG17 and co-occurring heterotrophs from well... | place: USA: Mojave Desert, Joshua Tree National Park, California | collected 2006-08-06
TGGGGCTTCAGAGCATCGCGCATGGGAGCAGCGAATGGCTGAAGGTCAACACCGCAGATGGACCAGTCCTGTACGTTGAATTGCTCAAGAAGAGTGTCGACGTAAGCAGCGAGATGGGCGCGGTGGAAGCCACCAACACCGACATGGACGATGCCTTGCTTGACGCCCTCACGCTGGTAGGTAGGAACGGTAACATTCTGGAGCTGCGAAAGGTTCTTGCTGTTGAGCTTGAGGGGTGTTGATGCTGTTTGGCGCTGCGATGTGGAAGCAGTGCCAGCAGCGAACTTGTCCTCTTTTCGTTGAGAAAATGCCCTGGGAGGTGCGTGGTAGACATTGTTGTTCTCAGGCGTCCGTCGGACGGCCTCAGAGCTCTGGAACCTGACAGCAGCAGGGCGGGAGGGCCTAGTAGATTGGAAAACGGCGCGAGCGCGAGCGGCGCGCAGCAGGTTCCTGGGTACTTGAGGAGGCATGATGAAGAAGTGTGAGACGGGAATGAGAATACAGAAATACGTGGATGAGAGAAGCAGACGACGTGGTGCTCAAGTATTTATAAAGCAACAGCCCAATCCTTTTTGTGGGCACATGCGTAGAGCCTTGAGCATGGTGCCAAAAAAAAGTTGGATTAGGGCCCCTATTTTTTCGCAGGGTCTAGACATGGTGGATTATGAGTCGGGAGTCACAAGCTGGTAGCCTGTGCTTTGGAAAACGTGGGTTGGCAAAAGGAGGCTGCGGCTTGCATTGTGTTGTGTACGTCGCGGCGTGGTGGTGCGTGCCCAGACGCCCAGATTGAGCCGCAACCTCTGGGCGACTTCACGACACCTTGAATAGATTCAAACCTTTTGCCCTGACGCGTCTCTACACAAGACCCAGTTTTTAGGCCGGACAGGGGTTTCAGAGTCTGCGCTCCCGCTTCCGCTCGCGGTTTGGGGGAGCCACAATTCCGCCGTAGTGTCTGTTGCAAGGCGACTTTGTGCGATGTGCACAACTATTGCGTGCTAGGTGAAGGATATTCAGCGGCCTACTGAAAACGCTGTGGCTTGCGTCCACCAGAACCTCACCGCCGCCGCCGGCTTGCGTGGGGGTGCAGTCCGTCAGGAACACCGACGTGTGAAAGTATCTCGGCTGCGTCGCCGAGGCAAGGCTTGCCTCGACCTGACCGCAGATTTCATCAGTCTTGGCACATGATGGAGCAACCCCCAGCGTACATCGTGGCGACTACAACCCGCGTGGCCGCAGCTGTCAGGCTTGCTATCTATGCGCCTGGGGTAGATGCGGGTGCTTGGGGTCATTCCGACGCACATGCGAATTAGTGATATCGAGTGGACCGCCATCGTATCCGTGATTAGACGTGCTATGAAGTCAGCAGCACACATCCGCCTCGCCTCTTCATTTCCAGATTCTTCCATTCTGGATCCACCCATGACTCGTTCACCGACTTGTCCTTCTGCGAAGATCCTGTCCAACGGCCACCATAATGATCTGCGACGTGCAGCTGAGCCTCGTGCATGCAGCATGCTATTGCACGGCACATCATCCCCGCCATAGCTCTGCGTCGCAGCTATCAGATCATCCGCGCCACCTGTACCGCTTCAGTAGCGTCTCAACTGCCACCGGTAGTACTGCATTCGCACAATCCGAGCCATGGCAAGCTGTGGGCGTGGGGATGCGACTTTGCAGACCACTTCTATTCTCCACTCGGGAATCGCACAATCACTAACAAGCCCGAAGATAAGCCTCAATGCGACCCACGCCGACGGTCTGGGCTGTCATGGATATGTGAGATTTCCGCATGCCGCATGTCCTGGGAGGAAGCATGTAGACCAGCTGGTCTACGCCGTGGGCGTAGTCCGGAGAATACCTATCTCGGCAGAAGAGTTCGATACGGTGCTTAGTGTCCCGCTAGACCTCAAGCCAGTAAAGTACTCATTTGCTTTTCGCCAGGTCCTGGCCTCGTGATGGCTTCAAGACGGGTGGTATCAGCGCAAAAGGGCCTGTTCGCGAATCATATGACTGAGGCGTCGAAACGTGGGCTGTAGTCCGTGGAGGATGCCACAACTGGTCATGACATTGCTTTGGTGCGTGCACGTAGGATATCGTGTGTTTGCTTTGTTGAATATTGACTTTCCCTGGACGAAAGCTAATCATCAATCCCATGAGGGCGTGTATGTTATCGAACCATCTTGGCGACGCCAGTGACTAACGCGCTAGCCTCGTTCAGAACAACGAGCCGGGCTTGAAGAGATAGAGAAGGGCAGCAAGGGGGTTGTAAACCCACGTCTCTTGAGTATCATTTTTATCAACAGCTACCATGAGCCGAGAGAAGTCAGAAGCTCTCAAGAGCGAGCGATTCCAAAGTACTACCACCAGACTTGCAAGAGCTGACAGACCTTGGCATCATCGTGCTGCTGAACTACCCTATGCGATTCCAGCTCCGCGAACTCTACCATATTCACCTAGTTGCCCCCTCACGGAAGTTCCGAGAACACTCTCCGCATCTCCTCATACCGAGGAGTTTCGTGTCCCGTAACCGGGTCCCACCCCGGGCTCGCTGGAAAGCCATCCGAACCGCATCCAGGGTTGCGCCCTACACTAACACTCTTACCCATGTCCGATTACTTGTATACAATGGGGTTTAGAAAGCCAATGGGTCCTTTGCCCGCATCCAATCGCTCTTCATCGAGCAAACTGATGATGCTGGCAACGTGCCCGCTGAAGCTATGATATATTCATTACAATAACACTATGTACGAGCCGACGATGGCTCTGTTGACGCCAAACGATGTATGCTAACATGCTGTAGCCGCAGCAGGCACAGCGACTTGCATGTGAACCCCAATCAGGATATACTAAAGTTTAACAGCATCCACCCCAGCCCTGTTGCTTGCCCTTTTTACTCGCATCATTGAGGTTGACGCCTGCCCTATTCGCCCCGCCTCCCGGTCCTTTGACTCCACTCCGCCGATCATTCAGGTCGTACTTGCCAGCTTCTATGTTTTGATATATCCTCTCTGCGACTTCCAAGAAGGCCCTTTCCACGCCCTCTCCGCTCTTGGCGCTAGTCTCGACGTACTGCATGACACCGTTCGCCTTGCACCATTCCTCGGCTTCTTCCTTTGTGACTTGTCGCTTGTTGGCGGCTTCCGAGTCGGTTACGGTAGAGGATCCCGCGAGATCAGACTTGTTGCCGACGAGCACAACAACGATGCCTTCTTCGGCGATTTGTCGCAAGTCGTGCAGCCATGACGTGGCGGAAAGGAAGGTATTTTTCCGCGATATATCGAACACAAGCAGCGCGCCCGATGCGCCCCGGAAGTAGCTTCTTGTGATGCTCTTGTACGTCTCCTGGCCTGCTGTATCCCAGAGCGAAAGCTTCATGTGTTTTTGCTCCTGCTTTTGTTTCGACGGCGATACGGACGCTTGTGCTTGTGAGGATTTGGACGGGTTGTTGATGCTCAACGAGTGCGATGCTGGTGGGCCGACAGGGACAATGCGCGATCCGAATTCTACGCCGATAGTCACATCGTGGTGTGGTGAGAAGCGGCCTTCGCAAAGGCGGACTGTGAGCTATGAGTTGTCAGCATGGAGGCCCTGAGTGGTCGGAACGGTGTCGCATACACTTGATTTACCACATCCTGAGTCGCCTAACGATACGATTTTCGCTATGTAATCCCACGGCTGAGCCATGACGCTTTGTGACGCCGTGTGGCAGGTGTTGAAAGGCGACCTTGGGTGCAGGCTTATGGGGTCATTCACAGCAAATGCAGTACAAGTATCTGAAGATGGTATTTTTTATTCACAAGTTGTGTAGAACAAAGTAGTTCGCAGCTTGAAGGTCTGGTTGAGTTTGGTGGATAGCGAGTTGAGATGGTGGTGAGCGAGGTAGTCGGGCCAGGGTTCAGCAATGCGGTCATAGCTCGGCAGCTGCTTGAGCCACACTGCCACAGTCGAAGCATCGATCAACCCCGTCCCACGGCAAACGTCAAAAGCATAAACCGACTGTCTTTGCGCAGGGTTTGGCGGTATGACATGTTGCTTTCCCCTGTAGCTTCCATCGATGTTTTGTTTGAATGATCTGAAGAACATGGGCTTTGGCTCTGAAGTGCATCGGCTTTGGCATGACTCGGGCAGCATGATGAGGGCAAAATTGTTCTCCAAGAAACATGACTAGAAGAAAAACACAAATTCGTCCCACAGCTCCGTAGCAGTTGGCTTTACCGAAGGCTTCGCATAGGAGGTGGAGCAATGATGGAGGCTAGGAGAATAGCGCGTGCCTTGCATGTTCACGAGGTGCACTATCGATAACCCGACGCGCGATCTTGGCACGATGATGAGCAGCCCATGCCATGCACCGCACCTCCGCCAACCACTCAAGCCTCAACACCTAGACGGGCTATAGCTCCTCGCTGTCCTATTGCTACTCCCTCCGTGAACGCCATCTCTGCCATCTCCAGCTGGAAATTGCGCAATCTGCTGGCATTCAACTGCATGTCTCTTAGACTGCGTCATCCGTGGTTGCCTCTTGTACTCCGGTACCCTTGCACCCGACCGCCTCACGGCCGCTGACCTCGCACCTGAGCCACGCTCACTTCGGGATATCGCTCGCAGTAGATATACCTGGGCGCCATCACCGAGTTTAACAGGCATATAGACATCTATCGCGTACTTTCTCTATCATGTTCTCTGAATGTAAGTCGACCTGGTGCCTTATCTGAGTACATGTGATAGACCCGCCGCCTCTCTCTTGGATAGCTTGTCGGCTCGCGTGACTGACATGCGTGCTCCTCAGATGCATCCAAGTTCCTCTCCCAGTCTCAGTCGCGACTGTCACTGGGTCAGCCCGACTCGTCTTCAAACCGCAACGCCCCCGACAGGCAACGCCCGTCTTCGCGAGCTGCCCAAGCTTACCTCCAGCGTCGCAACATGCCCAACCCATACAACTCGCAGGCTATGAGCCGCTTTGCCTTTGCCTCACGAACATCCAACGCGCCCGCGCCACTTTTCTACTCCGCAACGGATGACTTTCGCGAGGAAGATGACCATGTCGAGCACGACCGGGAAATGGCAGACCACTACGCGCTGCAACGCTCGCGGCGACAGTTTGGCGCAAGCAATCTATCCGAATCGTCGGAAGTCGAAGATGAACTCGCTCAACGTTCAGACCATACAATAGGCGCCGATAAGGATGAGAATGAAGCGCCTGGATATGGCCTGGGAAGAGGGATTAAGAGCTCTTGGAAGGGCGACAAACCATCACGTGGAAGATCGGCCATCATCAACAGTCCAGAGGATCAGGAACGAGAGCCAAGTGTACCGCTTTCTGAGACCACAGACCGTAGCAGCAGAGGGAGAGGCAATCTCGTAGATGTGGAGCTCGACTCCACAGATCGAGGCAGTATAGAAGAGCTGGACCGGGACGAGCTTCTGGGTCACCAGGACGAGCCACCGCCACCCTTTCAACAATTTCGAAACATGCCGAGGCCGAAACGCGGTCGCAGTCCACTACGAAACACCCTGCCGATACCACAAGAAACGGACGAAGATACCTTGCTCGAGCACCCACGCCCAATAAGTCCCGATCGCCAGACTGTGCCCGATATTGTACCAGAGAACCCGACATCAGCGCCACGACACAACTTCTTTTGGGCTGAGCTCTTCATAATCGTGCAGTGTGCCATATTTGGCACCTGGTTCATCTCTCTGCTGCAAGAATCGCCACCGAACAAGAAGAACCCGTTGGGCGATACCATATATACCGTCTTGCATTCGTCATTTCACCTCATTGGCGTATATTCGTTGGTCTCGGTCATAGTCGGAGTTTTATGGCTGTCGCTACTTCGGTCCTTTGCTCGACCTCTGGTGCAATTGATGCTGCTGGCAATACCCGTCATATCCATCTCCTTCTTTTTCTATCCTTTCGTTTCGAGCTTCAAAGGGTCATGGCATGGCGACAGCGTGCAAGATCGGCTGATGCGATGGCTTTCGTTTGGGCCTTTATGCTTCGCTGGTTTCTGGATGTATACCATCTTCAAGGCGCGACATTCTTTAGACAAAGCTACCGGCATGCTGGAATTTTCGAGTGAAATCCTGAGGGCGCAGTTCCCATTGCTGCTCGTGGGCATCGCGACACTAGCTGCTGTGATACTATGGTCTTGGATTTGGATCCTCATGTTCACACGTCTTTTCCTTGGTGGCCACTTTGCAAGCAACAAGTCCAGGTGGATCATCGACACCAGCACATGGTGGTTAGGAGTCGCCTTCTTCTTGGATTACTTCTGGACTTTGGCGGTCATTGCGGGTGTACAACGCGCCACAACAGCAGCCACGGTATCTCAGTGGTACTTCCACCGCAACAGCGTGCCCGCACCCGCTGCCAGGACGGTAGTACAAGCTTCTCTCAGCCACGCCACATACACCATGGCTGGCACCATCTGCATGTCGACACTCATTTCACTCATGGTCCGCCTTCCACTCATCGTTCTTCCAAGGCGACTCGCGGGTATGATCGGCATGTGCGCGTATTCCGTTGTACCAACACCCATCGCTGCGTTGACGAACCCACTTACCCTGACTTTCGCTTCTATCCACGGCTTACCCCTCAATCAAGCCGCGCGCGGCCTGTCACAGATGAACTTCATATCCGCTGCATCGCCCACTACAACTCTTGGTCCAACCTCGTTCAAGGATCACGGGCGGCCATCGATACAGTCGTACCGTTTGGCGAAATTACTTCTGCACGCCATCCGTTGGGTCATAACACTGTCTCTCGGATTTGGGGGCTGGGTCTCGACTGCACGCATGCTCCAGATCGGCAACGACACTGTACCATACAAGGGCAGCCTATACGCATACGTTGTCGGCCTCATCAGCGCAGCGATCGGCTGGGGCGCACTCGGTGCAATGGAAGGAGTTCTTGGTGGTATTCTAGACGCAGTGCTCGTGTGCTGGGGCAGTGAAGTAGGAAGAGACGGACAAGGAGAAGCTCGTTATTGTGTCGACGCCGGGCGGTTGTTCGGCAATGAGGTTACTGGGCAAGGTCGTGGAAGATATGAAGTTTAGAGACTGTTTTTCTTTCCGCATCATTGGCGTTCAGCACCAGAGGGACCTGGAAACGGATATAGTTATGGCGCTTGGGTATACCTATTATTCGTCTCTTCCAAACTGCTTTTGCTACTAGCAATAGCACTCGTATAGCCCTATCTGACTGCTTTTCTGTGAATTCACTGTCAATTTGTTCTGGATGATTCACAATCCACCCCAGGTTGTTCCCATAGGAGCTGTAATGCATGAGGCACGGAACCAAAATAAGCTACCCTCGTCCTTCCGCTCAGACCTCAAATCGGATTCGAGAAGGGGAGAAGTGTATGACGAGCTTGTGTGACGATGCATCATCTCTCTATCTGTGGGTATTCAGTCGAAAGTCCTGAGCTGGTCGGGAAGTCGGAATTTCAAGCCGCATAATACATGGGTCGCTTACGTCCGTCGTACAAGACGCATGAGAGCCTGGTATACAAACAGGATGGGCGGGAGAATCGGTACCAAGTTCGTGCGATCTTGGAGGACCCCTACATCAGAGTGTGGACTGGGCGTATATGGCTCACGAAACTATTTTTGACTCTTTGTACAGCAGGCCCATTCCGGAGGGGGTAAGACTCCTGGAACAAAATGACTCTGGGAAGACACTCATATTTTGAGAAGTATAAATAGCCAGCAGCGGTCTCTGAGAGTAGTCTTCTTTTCCTACAAGAACCAGCCAATCCAGCTACTCTCTCCGGGAAAAGCACCTTCTCGAGTCCACATATCCACAACAAAGTCACGGTATCCATATCCACGAACTTACCATGTCCTCATTCACAGACGATGATCTGGTATGGGTACAGGTAATGCGCGCTAAACCAGGCGAAGGATTGATCGATCACAACTACACAGAGCTGTTGGGTGTGTACACCAATTCAGCGAACGATCGAAAGCTTCTACAAACGAGCCTGCACAGATTCTGTGGCGACGATGAGACAGCCAAAAAATCAGTGAACGAGCACCTAAGCGATCCCAGCCAATACGCAACCACGGACAGAACCTATCCGGTCAAGAACTCCCACGCAGAGAACACTTTCTGGATTGATTATACAATGGAGACAAACCCCACTGTCGCACAAAAGTTGAGAAACTTGGACGGAACCACTTCTACGAACTTGTATACAGTGAGGCTGCGATTAGACGGGAGAATCCCTGGAAAAGACAGCGATGAAGACGACGAGGAAGATGACCAAGAAGATGAAGAAGAGGCTCGAAACGCTCAGGATGCATACAATTTCCTTGACGACAGTAACTTCAAGGATAACGTTCAATCAGGTGGACGGATCTACTACTTCGGAGACGAAGTCCAAACTTTCCTCAAAATGGACGAGGCGATGAAAATGGTTAGAAAGCGGACTAGGCCAAAGCCTGACAGCGGTGATCTCCAGGAAGTGCGATCTCAGAACGGAGTTTTCATTGCTGTGAGTATGGCGGGGGATAGTACTTTCAAGGAGATGTACTGGGTCACGAAAGCGTTTGCCAGTGGGGAAGAGCGAAGGGATGTGTATGACCTCGAATAGATTAGGAGTGCGTGCTTGTACGTACGAGAGTGCTCGGTAGGATACAGACTGAGCTCAATGAAATCCTTGAGGTGAAAGCAGCTAGTAGAAATGTAGATTTGATGTTAGCCGGCAGTTGTAGATGAACTTTACCAAGTGGCTTCCGCTACCGGTAGCGTGATTGCTCGTACATACCTAGGTAGCTTCCAAAGTTGGTCCGACCCCTAGTGAACCAAGACGGAACCACGACAAATACGAAACTCACAGCATACTTTCAGGACGGAACTTCTGTTACCTAGTCAGCGGAAATCACTGAGACTGCACACTCCAGGATGGAGACATACTAAACTGCCTTAAATTGGAGAACAGAGAGAGCAAACAGTGCATTCCATTAACGCGCCTCGAACGGGGTTCATATTAAGTTGAAAAGACCAACCCCTGCGTGCCTAGAATCAACTATCAAGCTTATGAAACGCTAAACCGGTGCCTCCATCACATCCCTGACTAATGTGTGTCTACTGCGGGAATGCGGTTACCTCGGAAGGACGCGATGCGGTCCCGCTATGAGAACAAAGAAACAACGTCTGTGCTTACCACGACGTAAACTTTCCACGGCCCCGAGGTGACATAACGGGTGTTCTTCTAGAAGTCATAACGTAGATTTGTCAAACGGCGCATCGATATTCTAGCAAATCTAGCTTACCAGGGAAGTAAGATTTCGCTGGTAGAACAGCATTCTTTAGAGCTGTAAAGTGCCTTGGAGTCTCCTGTGTCACTGGATAAGTCATTGCGGACGTCGTACAGTGAGTACCGTAGATACGGCGAGTGCTGGACTCTGGGTATCACCGTAGAGATATGTATCATGGCTCATCACATTTGCTTTGATCGTCGTACAATACTGCACAGACTGTCATAGATATATAGCTCATACGAAGAGTCAGGTCCTGTGAAAGTATAAAAGGTCTGAAAGGGAGGCACGATTGCATTGATTATTCATTCCTACAGCTTTTCATTCAAGAAATCAAAGACTGTCAAGCCTATCATCATCCAGTTATCAGTTTCGAGCCACGAGATACGAGAGCCAACCAAGGACCGACTCCCATCATGTCAAGTCAACAATCCAACCAAGACAATGCCACAAACTGGATTATACTTGAAGACGTTGGAAGACCGGGCGTATGCACACTTTATGGTCCTTTCAGCAACGCGGGAGAGTGTCGAGAAAGCGAGGCAAACGTTTTTGCCAACATCATTCGACGACTCCAGCCGGCTGCTGACGAAAATGGTAAAGGAGTCGAATATCATGCTGAGGTGGTGTGCGCAATGGAACAGCTTTACATAAACCCCAATTCGAAACAGTTCCTCTCCGTATTCTTGACTGATGAACGCGTCTTCGAACCTCGTCAACTGAGTATCTCTTTCAAACAAGGGTTTCAGAAGGATACGGCGGCGGCCATGAGAATACTCGCTGCAGGCGAAGATCTCGGAAAATACAAATCTGAGAAAGAATTGGGGAATTGGTTAGAGATCTACTCTGTCAGCGTCAGAATACATGTGTTGCCTTGGGTCAAAGGCATGGCGAAGAAGGAGTTTAACGAGGACTACCTGACCGACAAAACATGGCGTTGTAATCAATACCTCGAAGCAGACACGTCCTGGTTCGACTTTGAGGGCAACATCGAAGTTTTCACCAACAAGGAGGAAGCTGTAGCGTTCGCTAAGAGCTTTGCGGGGAACGAGGAGCCCAATACTCCGCTTTCTCGTCTGGGCAACGGCGTGGATCGAGTATTATACGAGATTCCGACAGGAGTGGCCGAATCGCCTTGGAAGCTGATTACGATCGACTATGATTTTATAGATAAGAACACTAGGGTCGACTGGGAGAGAATCTGAGCGTATCCAGGCACCAGCCCAACACAGTGCCTGTAGCAGCTGGCTATATGTGACCTTACACACGTATGTATCGAGATTGCCTCTCGTTGGAAGGGCCTGTATTATAGTTACCTAGAGACTCGACCAAAGGGACTTTACAATATACCTTGCAATGAAGCAGCTCCCGCTATAATTGTCAGCTGAATACAACTCTACCGCTTGTGAACACAAAGATATTCCCGTTACGTAGCGAAAGAGACGGATTGATAATACAGTACTTGAGACATGAACGTGTATATACGGAAGACTCATGTGACTCACACGAAGAACAAAAGACTTGGAAAGGGAAACGTGCGTGGCTGTTGATAGAGATAGGTCATGGTCGACGGGTGCCTGCGTCATGGTTCGCTTAGTGACTAGCGCGAGTCGACGCGTAGTGAAGCGGGACCCGATCAACACGGCTACTGCAGCCCAAACATAGATTCGGCGCAACGACGACCACGACAAAAGTACTCCAGGTCCCATGGAGTGCCTCACCTGCGAACATGTCCTCCCGCACCGTGCCGACCATGAAGTCCTTGTCCAGCGCTGATCGGCGCTCTGTTAATGCCAATTATACGTCGACGGCGCGACCCCGCGTGGCTTCTGGAGAGGAAGTCGACCGCCGCAGCTCTACTACGGCGTCACATGCCAGGAAACAGTCAGCACCCATGCGCGCGACAGGCGCCAGCTCAGGCGAGCGTCGAGTAGAGAAGAAGGAAGTGCGCGAACGGGAGACGGAGGTTAGACGGACCAAGAGCCCATTGAAGCATGCAAGTGAGAGCCGGGCGAATGCGCGAAGCCGCTCGGAGAAGCTACCGCGAGACGTCGACAGACCTTCACGCAGCGCTGCATCTCAGAAGTCCATTCCCGAAGAGCCCCAGGCGCCATGGGAGCCCCAGGCGTCTTTGATACCGCATACGACCGCTCCGCTGGCGACACGCATCTCGATACCTCCGCTAGCATCTACCGCTCCCATTTCGCTGCAACCTACCCCACTCGCAACACTGTCGCTGGAAGCACAGGAAAAGGCTATACTCGAGGATCTGCTGTTTGTCTTTATGGGCTTCGAGGGACAGTACATTCGCTTCAGCGATGGTTACGACCCCCATGAAGAGAAGGACCGTCTGGTTGGGCCGCAGTTCCGCCTGATGCCTGGCCTGGACCCTAGTCTAAGGGATCTGACCAAGTCGATGCTGAAGACCGCCACACACTACATCGCCGTGGAGACTTGTGTCGAGGTGCTGAGTCGGGAAGAGTACGGTGCCGTGAACCATGCGTTATGTGCTGCTGTACGACGCTTGCTCAAGGACTATCTCATACTTGTCGCCCAACTTGAGCACCAGCTGCTGACGAATGACTCCTTCACACTACACGTCTTGAGCCTGCATACCAAACAAACGAGCCACATGCTCTTCCAACTCTACACGACCGGTATTGAGCTGCTAAAAGCTAACGGCATTCTGGAGGACGAGAAAGACGAAGACTCGGCTGATGACGACAGCAACGACTTCGAAAACATCTTGGAATCGTTGCGCGAGGGAGGTAATGCGACCAAGAAGCTCTGTAAAGGTGGAAGCGTGCTCGGTCTCATCACCAAGCGACTGTCGTCAATGTCTGGAGATCCTGCAGCTCGGGCGCTACTAACTACACTACTGCGAGAAGCTAGCAGACCGTATATGGCCATGTTGAACGAATGGTTACATCATGGTGGCATCAAAGACCCGCATTCTGAGTTTTTGATCAAAGAGCAGAGAAGCATCAAGCGAGAAAGATTAGACCAGGATTACACGGACGAGTACTGGGAGAAGAGATACACAATACGCGATGCTTTGGTACCCCCGCAGCTCGAAGCGGTCAAAGACAAGGTGCTCCTGGCAGGGAAGTACCTCAACGTGGTTCGGGAGTGCGGAGGCGTCGATGTTAGTAAAGTCGTACAAGACGCACCGACTAGCTTCGACGATCCACGCTTTCTGGACAACGTCAACTCCTCATATGCCTATGCAAACTCCTCGCTCCTCAACCTGCTTCTTACTACACATCAGCTGCCGGCACGATTACGTTCACTCAAGCACTACTTCTTCCTCGATCGATCCGACTTCTTCACCTACTTCCTCGAAATGAGCGAGCTCGAGCTTAAGAAACCAGCGAAGCATGTTAATGTCGGTAAGCTGCAATCGCTGCTTGATCTCGCCACTCGACATGCTGGATCGGTCGCTGTGGAGGACCCATACAAAGAAGATATCAAGGTTCAGATTAATGATACTGGACTTACGAATTGGCTCATGAAGATTGTCAACGTCCAGGGTCTCGACCAGGATGCTGCCACCGCTACGTTGTCCAACTACACACCTGCCAACTCAGCGCCCATCACTGACGACACGAACATTACTGGATACCAAGCACTGGTGTTTGACTACGCCATGCCTTTCCCGTTGTCACTGGTCGTCAGTAGGGTCACTCTCACTCGTTATCAACTACTCTTCCGATACTTGCTTAGCTTGAAGCACCTTGAGACTGATCTAGCAAAGTGCTGGGGCGAGCAAGGCAAGAATGCAGCTTGGAAGCATCGATCCAGGAACCCGCGAATCGAGCAGTGGAAACGCCGGGCCTGGACGCTGCGAGCGCGTATGCTGGTGTTCGTCCAACAACTCACGTATTATTGCACGTCAGAAGTCATTGAGCCAAACTGGGCATCGTTGATGTCGCGGATAAGCGAGGAGAAGAAGCAGGACGCAAGGGCCAAGGCAAAGACAACAGACGACGAGAGCGGCGGGCCTCAAGTAAAGCGAACGGTGGATGAGTTGATGCAGGATCATGTAGACTTTCTTGCGACTTGCTTGAAGGAATGCATGCTTACTAACAGTAAGCTGCTTCGAGTAAGTCGAATAGCACTCTTTCATAGCCCAATGGCTGCTAACCACCTTTAGATCAACAACAAGATCATGTCAACATGTAGCATGTTCGCATCCTTCACCTATTCCCTCTCCCGCTACCTCGTAACCGGCGATCCCGACCTCGTCGCTCAAGTCAACGCCTCGTTCGCTCCCCCTCTATCCAAAAACTCGAAACATCCTGCTGCTACACTAGTCGCTTCCACGCACAAACCCACAACGCAGTTTGTATACGATCCCCAACGTGTCGACAAGATGTTCGACATGCTTGCCAAGTACGAGGAGAACTTCACCCGGCATCTTAAGATCTTGCTGGATACGCTAAACTACCTCGCTGCTACCGAAACGGTAGTATTCCTGAGTCTTTGCGCTAGGCTGACGAGTGCTGGAGAGGGGCTGAGTGGCTTCCAAGTACCCATGGGTATGGAAGGTATTGCCTAGTAGGCCTGGAGCTTGTGGAGGGTGGGCGTTGGTGGTTTTGTTGCACTAATCTGGGTTATTGTTATGG
>JAESFQ010000548.1_pt1 | contig 13867 bp, 11 predicted proteins | sample 9269431 | NCBI WGS metagenome assembly JAESFQ01 (sample SAMN14502588, study PRJNA617103) | algae metagenome | isolation source: Plectolyngbya sp. WJT66-NPBG17 and co-occurring heterotrophs from well... | place: USA: Mojave Desert, Joshua Tree National Park, California | collected 2006-08-06
TCCGTATGGTTGGATGGTGAAGGCTTTGCGGATGGTCTGTGGGGGTGTGGAGGTGGATGGAGAGGTTGATGGGGAGGTGGAGCAAGGGGGATTGGGTATTGAGGAGGGAGACGTAGAGGATGTGAAGGAAATGTAGGTTGGTGGCTAGTTCTAGTTCGATACAAGTAACTATGTTACATCGTTATGTGGGAATGCTCGATGCTGATGCAAAGGGATACAACGATCCTACCATGTCATCCAAGGGCCATACTGCAGCAAACCATCTTCAAAGCGTCATATATCCCCATGAAACTCACTCAAGCCTACACAATATCAGGAGGCCAGAGTTGCTTTCAGAGCTCCTGCTCATCCTGGGCAGCCTTACTTCTAGTTGATACTAATCCCCCATAATCACTCCAAGAAAGGCCATTGTCTCCAATTGCTGCGTCATACGCCAGCTGTCGATTTGTTCTGCGTCGCTTTTTGTGGGGGCTGGGTGCCGGCGCATCTTTTCCGGAGGGACGGTCGGAAGCCGCGGTCTTTTGCCTGGTCACCGAAGGTGGTTCGGTAACTACATGATCTGGGCCCGGAGTCACCACTTGGCGGCGACGAAAACTGTTCTCTGGAGGTGTTTCTAGTGTAGGTAGAATCGTCGAGGTTAGTTCCCTTTCTACTTCGACTGCCGTATTTGAAGCAATATCATTCGATGCATGTAGTATAACAGGCCTCTCGTCAGCCGGCTTGGTCGCAGTAGTGCTCGCCGTCTCATCTTCAGTCATTTGCGAGTCCGTCGGGCTCTCTGCTCTGCTTCGCTTTTGCTGGCCTTCGAAGTCCACTCTGGCTTTATAAATACACATCATCGCGGCGTCGTGGCAGAAAACATCACCCGCGCAAAGATCACCGAACAAGTTGCGCATGCTGAGGTCAGGTGTCCAGTGAATATCGTCAACCGTACATGGAAAGACGTCCCGAGGCTGGAAAGCCCTGACAAGGCCGCAGAGTTCGGAGTAAGAAGAATGGCGACTATATGGGAATCGAATCGTCCTGTTGCGCGGCGGGTCGACCTCCGAGTCTTTCGAAACAGTTGACGACAGCACAGAGACAAGAGTCTTCAGAGACACATTGTCTTGCGTGTTTTGCATCTGATTTTATAACTGCACACCAAGATCCAACTTGCCTTCTCCAACTAGAGTCTGCTGGAGTAGCGACAGTACCTTTGCGAGTAACTGTCCGTCGTTTATGGATGCTGCACAGAGCTCCATCAACTTGCCGACGTCGCTCATTTCGCCCGACTCCAGCTCTTCTTTCTGATCGAGATCACCCTTACCACCTCCGGCGCCCAACTCCATAATGTCTTCCCCATTGGCGCGTGTGATGATCGGAATGATGTGTACAATCTTGGTGTTCTTGTCACGGTCTAAAACAGAACAGCCCATACCACGCTCGCAGCTATGGATGCGGACATCCTCCTGGGACGTCAAACAACCCGGTTGAATGTGATTACCATTTCTGAAACCGCACAAAGCAGGCGCGTCACGGATCTCAAGCCCGGATTCTTGGAGTGACTTATTACTTGCTGGGACGTCGAGCCCCACTTCTCGCAGATGTCGTCTATCTAACGTGGATAAGGAACCGTATATGCGCGCTCGATAGTCGTCAAGATGAATGCGTGAGTTTAGATACGCGGAGAGCGCTACCCAAACGTTCTCGTACCCGAATGTCCAAGAGTGGAAGTAGAAAATCGTATCGTCTGGATACTCACTCACTTTGCTGAGCAGCTCTTGTATGCCTTGTGCTTTGCTGGGAAACTGGCGATAAGGCTCTTTCTTCGTGGCAAAGGTAGTATCCAGATACATGCAGTCTAATTTCCGGTTTCCGATCATATATGGCAGAAGTACTGGGTTCTGTACTAATGAATTCACCCACCATTCTTCTGCTCGGATGTCGCCAGTGTAAAGCACTGCTTTGCCGTCGCCCTCAATGAGAAACATGACAGCTCCAACGCAGTGGTTAGCATTGACGAGAGTGACTCTGATGTTGTTGCCCGGCGCTAACTCGATTACGGTTGGTGTGTCCAGAGGAAGCGCCTTAGCCAGTTTGCGCATGCCTCTATCGTAAGAGACATTGCGACTTTCGAGAATGCCCTTGGCGAAATTGACGCGATAGTGGTACTTTTCTAATCGCAGGAGTATCTGCACGGCATGTCAGCTTTGACGTGGAGTTGATTGGAACCGAATGTTTGCCACTTACCTCTTTGGTCGCAGCTGAACAATACACGAATGGGGCGCGTAAGGACTCGAGACCGACCAAGTGATCAGAATGTACATGACTCAAGAAACATGCGAGAGGCGCTTTATGCTCAGGTTGTTGTCGGAAGTAGTCTATTCTGATCTGAGGGAACTCTGCGATGACGCGTTAGTTGTAATGTTCGGGGTCGGGTACGGCGGGGATGTTTACCGGCTACAATGCCTTTGAAAGTGGACATGGAGATGCAAAGTGTAAAGTGTTGATTGTAACATTTCCAAAGCCATTCCAAGATTAGGGTACTCGATAGTCACATGGAGATAAATTTGTTGATTGTGGTCAGCCTGTTCGCGGATTGTGTGGTGAAGTAAAGGCCCGTCGAACTTAGCGCGATTCGGAGTCGGGGCAGCCGCGATTTGCGCCACACAGCGACATTGCTTCTGCGAAGTCACTCTGCCCTGCCATCCTCTCAATCGTTGAAAGATGAAGGTGCCGAGCACCGATACATACCGTAGCGCGCTGGTAAAGGTTATTCTGAGAATTTGTCTCATTACGACAGAGGCGGGGTACCTCTAGATCATACGTGGCTATGGTATACTCCCGTCTATACTACGAACACATCGCTGACTTTCACAACTTGCCCGGTAGCCATCGACTTGTTACCACAAATACCCGTCAGAATCGAAAGAGCACCATCGACATGACTCGCGGCTCTCATATCCTGATCGATATCCGCACCCTGCTCACCAAACAAGTCTGCCAACAGAACTTCGTCACCTCCGCCATGCGCACCGACAGAATCCGGGATCTCGACATCTTGCGGCTTCTCGAAAAGCTTTCTGAGTGTAATTGATCGCTTTTCGAGTGATCCTTCAAGCGATTGGTCTCCCCCACTGTTTACGTAACTGTTTTCCACGACCTCCATCTCTACACGGCCGCCGGTGCCGTTGAAGGATACGCGGAAACCTTCCCAGGGTGCGTAGGCAGTCAGAGAGTAGGTGAGTACCGCACCGTTCTCGTATCGTACTAGGAGGTTCATTGTGTCTTCTATGCTTATTCCATCACCGAAGACGCTTTGGTCGCGATAGTATGCGTCTTCATGCTCAGCATCGAGATACATCTTCTTCAACTTTTCATTTTGGTCCATGTGCAGTGCAAAGGGGTCTTTCTTCGCCACTTCACTACCATGAGCTCGTGTGTAGAACTCCTGTACACCTCTTTTTTCGGCGTTCTCTCGACCGTAGAAGTTCAGATTGCCCTGTGCATAAACGGTTTCTGGACGCGAAGACAGCCAAAAGTTGACAAGGTCGAAATGGTGTGTGGATTTGTGAACGAGCAGACCCCCGCTGTTACGCTTATCGCGATGCCAGCGACGGAAATAGTCGGCGCCGTGCGACGTATTGAGCATCCATTCGAAATGAATGCTCGTCACTCTTCCGATCGCGCCAGAGCGAAGGAGCTCCCACACCTTGGTGTTGTGTGGTGCGTAGCGGTAGTTGAAGGTAACGCGTACTTTTCTGCCCGTTCGTTCAACTGCGTCGAAGATCTCGCGACACCGTGGTGCGTCAATTGTCATGGGTTTCTCCGTTACGACATTGCAACCCAGTTCCAATGCGCGCACAATGTATATGTTATGTGTACGATCGATTGTTGTTACAATCACTTCATCTGGTTTCGTTTCATGGATCATTCGATCGAAATCCGACGCTTTGAAAGTGGGAACCTTGGTATGGCCAAGAGACTCCAGCTGTGTGTTCGCAAAGTCGAGTCGCGTTTGGTTGGTATCGCATAGCGCTACGACAACAGAGGTCTCCTTGTAAGTCGTCGCTATGGCGGTGTAGAAGAAGGACGAGCGGCCGCCTGTGCCAATGAGAGCATATCTCTTCTGTTTGCTCTTCCCTGTCATAGCTGCTAAAGAAAATCGCAAGAACAAATGTTGACCAAACGTACGGTAAACCAAGACTTTGTTCTGCAGCCACTTCTTAACCTCTTGGGAAATGTTCCACCATGATGCATCGGTGTATCGCTACTCCGGTCAGGCCCCTCAGTATTCGGTGCAGTACACCCCGAACGTTGAACCACGCCATGTCACGGTGTCGATCATTCATTCTACCATCACTATAGCCGACCAATGGGTGATGTTTCGAACAGAGGCCCCACAGGATCCACCCCCGTGGGGAAAGTAGAGCAGGGACGATCATGGCCAAGAACAGAAGTTACTGCATGAAGCTCTGCGGGGGGCTCACTTCTTGCCTGAGTGCTTGTGACAATACGACCCTTATGCGGTTGACAAACGAATAGAAGAAGTTGATACGTGGAACGAAACGTCTGTGAGGGACTTTCGGCGTAAGCAGGAAGCTTGGAATACACATGGCTATTTAGGCGTTCCATAATCCATACCAAGATGCGACCAAGATTCAGAGACCCAAGCATTCGGTCCCTGCTGTCCGAGCAAGGGCTTTGTCCAGATAAGTAGATGAGACGACCACATTGTAGGTGGTCTTGGACTCCAGCATTTTGCAGTCTTCGTTCCTCAGCACCATGACGACAACGCATACTGAAGTCCCCAAAGAAGATACCATTACGCATGTCGAACACTCTACGCCTGCCCCTACACACAACGTCGAGAAAGCTGATGCGGCGGCCAAGTTTCTAGCCAACGCCCATGTAGACGATGCATCGTTCTCGTACGAAGAAGAGCGCGCAGTTCTCAAGCGCATAGACTATCGAGTTCTCCCTCTTCTGCTAGGAGCCTACTTTTTCCAGCAACTCGACAAGTCCTCTCTGTCCTACGTCTCCATCTTCGGCCTGCAGGCAGACGCCAGACTAGTGGGACGTCAATACTCATGGCTTGGCTCTATCCTATATCTCGCTCAGCTAGTCATGCAACCGCTTGCTGCGTTCCTCCTCGTCAAACTGCCCACGGGGAAAGTCATAGCAACAGCCATCTTCCTCTGGGGTAGCAGCCTAGCTATTATGGCCTCCTGTACTGACTTCAAAAGCCTCCTCGGTCTGCGGTTCGTATTGGGATCCTTCGAGGCCATGATCGCGCCGGCCTGTGTCGCAACTACAACGATGTGGTGGCGACGTTCTGAACAAACTCTTCGAACAGGTTACTGGAACGCTATGAATGGCGTCACGTTCATAGTCGGGTCACTATTCACCTACGGCCTTGGACACATCAACAGCGACTCGCTGTACAAGTACCAGATCATCTTCATGTTCTGCGGTCTCCTGACTGTGGTATATGCCTTTGTCGTGCTTATCCTGATGCCAGATAGCCCGATGAAGGCCAAGTATCTGACCGAGCGAGAACGATTCATCGCCGTTGAGCGACTGAGAGCTAATCAAATGGGCATCCAGTCTGGCGAATGGAAGTGGGATCAGGTCTGGGAGACGTTGATTGACTTCAAGACTTGGTGCTGGTTCATCGCCATCATCGCTATATCGTAAGTAAGAACCCTCTGTATAATGAAACTCTTACTAACGTCCCTCTTACAGCATAGCAAGCGGCGGTATTTCTACCTTCGGCAACCTCATCATCCGTGACTTCGGCTACAGCAACTTCCAATCCATTCTTTTCAACATACCGTTCGGCGTCATTCAGATTGTCTGCATACTGGGTTCTTCGTGGGGCGCAACGCGTTGGAGTCGCAAAGGTCTCGCCATTGCCCTTGTCGCCATTCTACCCATGATCGGCACGATCATGATGTTGACTGTGCCGCGCAAGCACAAGGGCGTTTTGCTTTTTGGATACTACCTCGTATCGTGTCTTGCCGCCATCACGCCTTTAATATACACTTGGCATGTACAAAACACCGCCGGCGACACGAAGAAGAAGTGTACATCGGCTATGGTGTTCATCGGCATGTGCACAGGCAACGTCATCGGCCCGCTGCTCTACTCCGTGGACGACGCGCCTCTTTACCGGCCCGGTCTTATCTCCAACCTAGTCATGTTCGCGCTGGTAGCTATCATCGCACTCCTGATTCCCATGTACCTGGCACTGTTGAACAAGAGGCATGCAAAGCGCAGAGAGGAGCTAGGCAAGAGCGCACTTAGAATTGACGAGAGTATGCTAAGGAAGAAGGATATGAAACAGAAGGGAGTAGAAATGGAAGCACATGATCAGAGACAAGAGCAGGACAACGGTTTCTCTGACCTAACAGATATGAAGAACGAGGACTTCATCTACGTGTACTGAAACTGAAGAACGGAGGAGTGGGCAAATTGGATTGTTACTACCGCACGATAGCCGGCGGTTCTAGCGTAGCTAGAAGCAACGATGTTTCTTGACTATATAGGAGACTATAGATCTGTTTTAGCTTACGTTCGACTGTCCGAGTGAGGCCAGCTTATTACGATGCGAAGCTTGCGATGAGACGAGGTTTAGGTCAACTACGTGCCTGGTTGAACGCTTTGGCATGGCTCGGATGTTGCTGTGATGTTGAGATTTGTAGAGCGGCTATGGGCAACTGCAAGTGTTGCTACGGCCTTTATTGGAACAATTGTTTGTATCGCTAAGGCGAGGCGTAGAAGGACCCGGCTATGGCGAACATCCAAAGACAGTATATTTAAAGGGACCAGACTCAAAGGCCACTACACCATACTAAAATGCGTCTTACTGGTGTTATTGATTTGATTTATGCGTTCGCCATTCCAGGCGTCTAACTATACACACCTTATCCATCTTAACTCCCGCAGTCCATACCCGCAACGCTTCGCGCCAGGCACAAAACAGTACGGTTGAATCAATCATACATACCACCCAAGCAGCCTCCTTTTGCTGCTCAGAAAACGCAATTGTGCCCGGTCTTGGAGCCCCAAACACCGAGGTGATGCCATTACAAGGGAAATACGTATGAATGTAGTAGTACAGAAACCACCAACGCCCGCTAACTGAAATAAGAATGATGATGGTCAAGAAAAGAGAAAGATGATGTTGTAATGCATAGACGCTGATACGTAGGTTTCCATCGGCGGAGACAAATTCACTGTGAAAGCCTATTACCAATCAGTGTGCCGAAGCTGTTGCCTGCTGGTCGTGGCTCCTTGCCAGCTCCGAGGTAGAACTCGCAGCGGAACTTGAGGCACTCAACACCGCGGGCGTCGTGGTACACTTGTACGATGTCGCCAGTATGCAAATGTCCGAAGAGAGCACGGCCCTTGTCATCCTTCTGCTTCAAGTGCTTGCCGTTGATCGAAATACCATGTGTTGCGCAAGTCCAGATACCAACGTGCAGGTTTTCCAAGCTGGTCCAGTCTTTGCCCTGTTGCGACAGCTCCTCCACGGTCTCTTGGGTCTGACCACCAGGCGAGTAGAAGAACACAATGAAGGCCGTCTTGGGGACACGCGTGTCACCTCTGTGCTCGTATACAATTGTGTTGTTACCCAAGCGACCCCAGGAAGTTTTGCTCTGATCGATATTGAGTGTAAGGTTCGGCGCGAAGGAATCAGGCGTAGCGATGAGTTTGCCCAATCGCCGGGGTGGTGGGCGAATGTCAAGCTCTGCTGGAATCGAAGGTATTGCTACCGTTGTAGATGGTGCTACCGCAATACTCGATGTTGTTGATTGTGCACTTGCCTCTGATGCTGCCGTTGTGTCCGGATATGCGGAGGTTTCACTTGTGGTATCGCGGCTATTGGACACGAAGTCAAAACCACTTACTCTAGAAGCATACTCTAGATTGTGCGTGTTCGGGTCCATCGGATCGTAGTAGTAGGACGCAGTCAAAGGAAGGTTGATCTGTCGGTTGATTCCGGAAGGTCGTGCTTTCGGAGTTGGCTCACTGATCTGGCTGAAGTCCTTAGATGATTGATCCAAAGAACTGTGCTGAACAACTTCCGGTGTCTTTGGCGTAGAAGGCATGACTGGGCTCTGCGTCCTGGAGACAGGTGAGTGCGGCGAGGTCATATTAAGATCCCGTACCAAAGACTCAGTGCCAAGGAGGCTAGGCGAAGAGAAGCCACGCTCTAGCTGCGCAGGCGCAGTAAAAGGGCCTTGAAAGTCCGCCTGCCTGACAGTCTTCCTCGTGTCGCCTGCTCCATCGTTCTGAACAAGGCGAACAGATTCATCCTGCGACAGAGCATCATTGGCATGAGCACTCAAGACGCCAGAGCTCTGCAAAGCAGACTGGCCAATCTCACCAAACAGACGAGGTTGCCTAGGTGTCGGAACCATTTGAAAACTCTCGTCGTTGACAAGATGGGAGGAAGTGAATGACGGCTCGACACTGGATTCATCGTGGTCTCGCGCCTGGTTTCGAGGGTATAAGGGGTCGGCGCGAACTCGCTTTGGCTGACGTTCTGTGACGAAGCCCATGAGCTCTTCATCAGATAGAATATCGCCTTCTTCGTCCGACTCCGGGATCTCATCCTCCTGGAGACTGAGTTGCGATAGCTGCTGCTCAGCATCCTCAGGCTCGTCTTCTTCTGCAATAGATTGGAGAGTAGGATCGGCGAGAACCTGTGCTCCGTCCTTAAGCCAAGGATGGTTGAGACAATCGCGGTCGGTGGGACGGGTTGCAGGGTCGGTTCTCAGCATGCGAGTCAGTAGGTCGATACAAGCGGCGGACACACCCGCCTTGCGCAGCGGTGTCGGGTCGAGAGGAGTGCCCATGATATTGTTGAACATGGCTTCGCCCGTAGCATCTGCGATACCCTTGAATGGAGGCTCACCACAGAGGGCATACCAGAGGACTCCACCGAATGACCATATATCTACGGAGGAACTGTACGAATGATATGTCTTGGCACCGCGTCGACGCTTGGTTCCCTTTGATTGACCATTGAAGTCAGGAAACACCTCTGGGGCGCAGTACAGCAGGGTCCCGCAAAAGGTTTTGAGGAAGGTTTCCTCGTGCTTGACAACTTTAGAGAGTCCGAAATCGGACAGCTTGACCGTGAAAGGATCTAAATCGGAGATCAGGATATTGTCGGGCTTGATGTCGCGATGGGTAATTTTCGAGCGGTGAAGATAACTGAGGGCACTCAGGATCTGCTGGGCCATCAACCTCGCGACAGGCTCCTTCATGGATCCAGACTGATTGAGATAGCCTTGTAGATCGCCTTGTCGCACGAACTCCATGATGATGTAGAGATAATCACCTTGGTCATGATACTCAACAAACTCGACAATATTCGGGTGCCGTAGATCTTGCATGATCTTCATTTCGTTGTCGATTTTCTTGTCTAGCATACCGTTTTTCATAAATCGGCGCTTTTCCAGCTCTTTGGCAGCGAGGAGCTTTCCAGTCATCTTCTCAGCAAGCTGGTAAACGGTCGCAAAGGCGCCCTTACCGATCTGACCTAGCGGGTATTAGCAGTTGTTCATCCTGCCTTGGGGCAACACATACCGACGATATTATAGACTTCACCTCCATCCCACTTCATCGATGGCCCGCCATACTGTTTGGTGATTCGCTGAACGGCCTTGCCTTGTGCGTCCCCAAACTCTGGCCTGCACTCCGTGATGAAGTTGCGCAGGTTCACCCGGAAGCGGTCCAAATGGTTGACCCTAGAAGGCACACGCACGATGAACTTGATCATCTCTGCATCATTGGAGTTCTGGATGCAGATGATAGATCCCGAGCTCAGCATTCGCATCTTGCTGAAGCGTGTGTCCTTGCACTTCAGGAGCGCATCGTCGACTATGGTGCCGTTGGTTGACATGTCATCGAGCATGAGAAGACCATCCGCGTTTAGGTATATACGGAAGTGCTGGTTGCTTATCCTCTTGCCAGAGTCCTGGCCGAAGATGATATCAGCACTCTGGTGGTTGCGTCCAAATATGAACCCGAGCTGCTTGAATTTCAACCTTCTCGCAGACGACATACGTAGAGCCAGATCTGCGCCGGCACGCGAACTGCCACCTTGTCGTCCTTCAGGAGCGTCGATGATGAATGTCTCCTGCTCCTCAATATCGGTGATTGAACTGCTCATGGAATCGAGCGAGTTGCGGAAGAGCACATGTTCGGGTCGGTCTTGCGCTGTCTGCTCGACGATGCGGATGGCTGTAGGGGTGGCTGGATGGAGAATAACTAACACGTCGGCAATGTCCCCGTCGTTAAGACCAGAATTGTTCCTGCCGAGCCGACGCGGATCCAGAACTTGTTGGGTTGCAGGCTGCGTCTGCTGAGACGGTTCGACCTCCATGTTGACTGAAAGGCGGATCTTCCAGAGCTTACAGTGCTCGGCTTTGATGGGGTCGGTCTGGGACCAGACGAAAGGCACGACCGTGGAAGTTGAGGGGAGGCGGCGGAGGTTATTCAGCGAGTGATTGTAGGGCAGGCCCTAACGTTTTATACGCGGCAGACTAGGAATTGCGGAGGTTCGTATTACGAGCGATGTAGGTCTAGCGCGAGGCGGTGGTAGTTGCGCTGATAGTGAAATGAGCGATCACCTGGCCATGTAGGCACGATATTGGACCGTGCGCCCGGTGAATGAGTTGCCCGGGTGGTCGTGTTGAGGGGTTTCTAAACACAACGCGAAAGCTCTGCTACGTGCTCCAATTCAATGGGACGTATCAATGTCTCTTCAATGCCACCGACAGCCCAGAATTGTGGATAAACGCCTTCCAGTAGCACAACTGTTCGCCACCGGGTCTTTGTTGAACAGGCAGGCTCGAAAAGATGTCGCGAAAGACCGACTTGATTAAAACCCCTCTTCTGCCTATATAGCCTCTTTGCTTTCTTTTTCTAGGCCTCCGTCTCGAATGCTTCTAGCTCGTGTGGTATGGAATGAAGGAGAGAGCGGCTCCGATCGAACGGTAACGCGGTCTGTATTACAGCAAGGTAAGCGCAGGAGGTGCGAGATGTATACGTAAACACGGCGAGGCGGATGTTTGGCTTGGTAGCGTGCGTGGACAGGTGTGGAGGAGACGATGCGAAGGGTTGTCCTGGGAACAGGCTCTACGAGAACCTGTCAGCTTCATCACGTCCGCGTACGTTCCAGCTGTGCGATTGCGATTGAGACGAAGACACACCTTACTAGCAGAACCGAGCAGACACCTAACACGACCGTCGGAAGTGAATGGAAGCAGACTTTCGAGGCGTCGCGAGTTATGAGACTTTGGGGCGGCCCGCGCGCACCCCGCGATTGGCTGGAAGCGTCCAAGAGTGGCTAAGAGTGGGGCACCTCCTACTTCGTGCATGCAAGGCAGCAAGATCACGTTTCTTCGCGCACATTTCGCGTCGTCGGCAACGTCATCCTTGGGCCAGCCCTTGCTAAGTGGGGCCAGCATCTGACAGGGCATGGCGCTATCCCTTGCGCGTCGTGGCATCGTGGTTGAGTAGATTTGTCATGCTATTCGTTGTGAACGCAACTCTAGATGCTACCTTGTCTCTGAATGAGACAATTCTTTTGTTTCCTCACATTGCGCTACTAACCTACATGCAACTACAACAGGCAACGAGTTTTCGCCGCGAAGGTTCTCACTTCATAAGCTTTCCAGCTGATACCCTCGACGCTGAGACACCTATCGGTTTAATTGACTCAGGTGTCGCCTTTCCGGGAAGAACTTTGTAAAAGTCAACAGCCTTTGTTCTTGTGGTGCTCCCCAACCCGGAACCCATGATGCTAAGTCACTTCTGCGTTCCCATCCTAGCTCGGTACTGAAGACTGAAAGCGACCCTGTCGTATACATGGACTCCAAAGTGGCTTGACGAAAGACTTCCACCTCGCTCAATGAGTAATCTGGCAGTTCTAATTGTGGCCCAGCCTCGTCGGGGGGTCTCTTGCGATTGACCCCGAAAGACTGCCAATTCTTCTAGGTGCCACCTGTCCAGTACACCCAGCTTATCAAGAAACGAAAAGTCCTCATGTACTCCTAGATTAGGATCCGGTCGTTGCTTTCCGTCGGCTTCAAAAGGATAGTCATGCAGAAATCTGAGACACTGTGGGCCGAACAACGATACCACAGTACCCTCCAGGTTGTTTCCAAGGAAAACAAAACATTCCTGGCATTTCTCGTAGATATGGCCATCATCTGGACTTGATGAGTTCTTTCCTGACCATCTTTTCGGTTAATGCACCTATTTGTAGCAGGACCACAACCCAGTATATGATACACACAGGTCTATAGCATATATAGCGCATCGATTCAAGTACCGGTCCATCCTAGTACCTTTCACGTAAATGTCTTAGTGCACTCTCCAAATTCACCATAATTTCTTGAGTCTGGCTGTAGCTTCACAGCTCTGATCTGGGTTGTCCAAGTGGACTCCTCGGAAATGATACCTCCACAGGTTTTCTTCGTGCGCTGTTGGGTGAAAGAAACATATTCTCTTCTGTTCAAGTCGATCATGATGGTCAAGACGGGTTGGTTAAGAGATGGTTTCATATGCACACAACGCGCTCAGCGAAAGGACTTGGCAGCGAGCTGACCTTCCAAAATACAGAGCCACAGCTGTGCATGCTGCCCGCATCACACCAAATACGCCTCAAGCTTTTAGGCAGCCAGTGGTACTCCAGCTTACTAGAAAGTGCTCAATTGACTTGCATCGATGGGATGGACCTACACATGACGTCATCTCGAGTCTGATACATGTCGAATACAATTATCACTAATTGCTGTCATCACGTCTGGGTACACAAGATGCGAATTTGACGCAGGAGAGAAGTGGGCGTAACGAATAAGACGGCAATGATGCCTTACGAAGTACCTAGGTAGTGGGGAGCGCGTGTACCTCATGAATCTTACCAAATCCGGCTTAGCTTCACGGAAGTGACAATGTGGCTCCAACCAAGATTACAAGAACTCCGCAGTCAGTTCCACGTCGCATGCCTTTATGTAAATCAGTCCCCAATCCTTAACGCATCTTGTCGAAGATGAGGGGTCTATGGGCACTTCCCGCGGTGCTGCGCATTGCGCTGGCGAACCAACACGCATTTAGCGTCTTCGACGACTTGCTCGCTTTCCCACAGGTATGACGCGGAGCGCATATCGATAGCGGCGTCATTTACTAACAGAACATCCAGTATGAGATTTTGTGGCCAGACACTTTCGTTACCGAGAACGATGCGACGTTTCTCCTCTCACACGGATCACCCAGCTCGAGCTCTGCAACACCAGGTTCGCAAGAGACGCAGGAACTCTCGAAGCGCGATAAGCCGGCAGCGAACATACCGCCCGCAGACGAGGCGCTCGAGCAAACATACGAAGCAGTAGTATTGTACGGACAGCGGTACCTATGCAGCATACCCGTAATACCTGAAGAGATACCACAGAATGACACAACATCGGCCGAGGAAGCAAAAGCCGAAGAGGAGAAGGAGCTTATACGCGCAGCAGACCGTGGATGGGAGCTGCTCGAAGGCATGAAGGGTAACTGCATATACTACGTGAGCGGGTGGTGGAGCTACAGCTTCTGTTACAAGGACGAGGTCAAGCAGTTCCACCAGCTGCCGCAAAGCCGGGGAGTCCCCCACTACCCGCCTGTGGAGGACACAAGCGTACACAGCTTTGTACTGGGCAAATACCCAAAAGACGAGAAGAGCAAGAAAGCGGACGAGCGCAAAACCCTTGGGAACGAGCAGGGCAGCAAAGAGGCTTTTGATGATGAGGATAACACGAGTGACGACGAGGAGAAGGGCCTGGAGATCTCGAGACTAGAGACCAAGGGGTCGAGCAGATACATGGTTCAG
>JAESFQ010000549.1_pt1 | contig 13861 bp, 9 predicted proteins | sample 9269431 | NCBI WGS metagenome assembly JAESFQ01 (sample SAMN14502588, study PRJNA617103) | algae metagenome | isolation source: Plectolyngbya sp. WJT66-NPBG17 and co-occurring heterotrophs from well... | place: USA: Mojave Desert, Joshua Tree National Park, California | collected 2006-08-06
TACCCCGTGGAGTTTCCTCCCACGCACCCTCTACAATGAATTCTCCTTCTTCATCAACATGTACTTTTTGCTCGTTGCCCTGTCGCAAATCATACCCGCCCTGCGCATCGGCTACCTTTCGACCTACATCGCACCGCTGGCCTTTGTCATATCCATAACCCTGGGCAAAGAGGCAATGGACGATATCGCGCGACGGCGGAGAGACGCAGAAGCAAACTCGGAAGGCTACACCGTCTTGAAGTTTGAGGAGAACAGTCTCGGCAACGGCGTGGCGCCAGGAAAGAACTCGCAGAGGAAGAAGCGCTTACGGAAGCAGCCCAAGGACGAAGGTCGGTTGGCGGACATAGACGACGAGGAGCAGCGACTTTCTGGCAAGGGCTTGGCGACATGCACCTTCTGGGAAGTTGTGAAACCCTCTCGAAGCCTCAAGGTTGGAGACGTTGTGAAGCTCGGCAAGGACCAGCGGGTGCCTGCCGATATGGTGTTGCTGAAAAGCTACTCCAGCGACAATGCAGCACCCGTCGAAAATGACATCAAAGCGCAGAGTTCATCGTCTGCGCTGATCGACGGCATCGACTCCGGCGACACAGCCAAGGTCGACAGTGCCACGGCTACTGGGACCTCAGGTGAAGCCTTCATCCGAACTGATCAGTTGGACGGAGAAACCGATTGGAAGCTACGCCTAACTTCGCCACTCACTCAAAACCTAGATGTCGGTGAATACACCAGACTTCGCGTTGTCGCTAGCAAACCGGACAAGAAGGTCAATGAATTCTACGGAACCGTTGAACTGCCGCCCAAGATCCAACGACACTATGATCCTCACGACAACGAGGGAACGTCATCCCCTGAACAAGTACAGTCAGCACCCTTGAACATCGACAATACCATCTGGGCGAACACTGTTGTAGCCTCAAGCTGCAGTCTACTAGCTGTTGTTGTATACACTGGCCCACAAACTCGCCAAGCGCTCTCTACATCACCGTCAAGATCCAAGACTGGCCTACTGGAATTGGAGATCAACTCTCTGACCAAATGGCTCTGTATCTTCACGCTTTCGCTCTCATTCATTCTAGTAGCACTTGCTCGGTTCCAGGTTATTGAAGGACGGCAATGGTGGGCTTCCATGTTGAGATTCCTCATCTTGTTCTCTACCATTGTTCCAGTAGGTTTGCGTGTCAATCTAGACATGGGCAAGTCAGTATACGCGTGGTTCATTCAGCATGACGAGAGTATCAAAGGGACTATTGTTCGGACTAGTACAATCCCAGAGGACTTGGGTCGGATTGAGTACCTGTTGAGCGACAAGACGGGTACTCTGACACAGAATGGTATGTCAACCAACAATTCAACTTTGGCACGACTAACGGTACCCAGAGATGGTCATGAAGAAGATACACGTCGGTACCGTCTCTTACGCAAACGAGGCCATGGACGAAGTATCCTCATATGTTCAACAATGCTTTACACCACCCGCTGGAGAAGCTCCGTCGCTTGTTACGCCTTCTTCTGCCTACACCGCACCTCTCACCTCAGCTACTCGTACACGCCGAGAGATTGGATCTCGGGTCCGTGATGTTGTGCTAGCCCTAGCTCTCTGCCATAACGTAACGCCGACTACCGAGGAAGAGAACGGGGAGATTGTGACTACATATCAAGCTTCTTCTCCCGATGAAATTGCCATCGTCAGATGGACCGAGGCTGTTGGCTTGAAGCTTTTATCCCGCGACCGCGAATCCATGACCCTCCTATCGTGCGACAGCGGGAATATCGTCGTCAAGGTACGCATCTTGAACGTCTTCCCGTTTACCTCAGAAGGCAAACGCATGGGCATCGTTGTAAAGTTCTATCATGGTCCGGCGTCATCACCCAACGACGATGGTGGCGAGATTTGGTTCTACCAGAAGGGTGCCGACACAGTCATGACTTCCATCGTTGCTGCCAACGATTGGCTTGACGAAGAAACAGCGAACATGGCACGTGAAGGTCTCCGAACACTTGTCGTTGGCCGCAAGAAGCTTTCTACGCAGGGCTATCAAGACTTCTCCACCAAGCATGCTCAGGCCTCTCTTGCCCTCAACAACCGCGACGCCGCCGTCGCCAACGTAGTCAAGGAGTATCTGGAGAATGACTTGGAACTTCTCGGCGTCACCGGCGTCGAAGACAAGCTTCAAAAAGACGTCAAGCCCTCCCTCGAACTCCTCCGCAATGCAGGTATCAAAATTTGGATGTTGACAGGTGACAAGGTAGAAACAGCTCGTTGCGTAGCTGTCTCATCAAAACTTGTAGCTCGCGGCCAGTACGTCCACACAATTGCGAAGCTGAAACGCAAAGACCTCGCATCTTCCTCGCTCGACTTCCTCCGTGGAAAACTAGATGCCTGTCTCCTCATCGACGGAGAATCTCTGGCCCTCTTCCTCCAACACTTCCGCCAAGAATTCATCACCATCGCCGTTCAACTCCCCACGGTGGTGGCGTGCCGCTGCTCGCCCACGCAAAAAGCCGACGTCGCGCGCCTAATCCGCGAATTCACAAAGAAACGTGTGTGTTGCATCGGTGATGGCGGCAACGACGTCTCCATGATCCAAGCCGCGGACGTAGGCGTCGGTATCGTTGGAAAGGAAGGCCGCCAAGCCTCCCTCGCAGCCGATTTCTCCATCGAGCAATTCTGCTACCTCGTCAAACTGCTTGTCTGGCACGGTCGAAACTCGTATAAGCGATCCGCCAAACTAAGTCAATTCGTTATCCACCGCGGTCTCATTATCAGTATCTGCCAAACCGTTTTTTCCATCGCCAGTAGCTTTGAACCCAACGCGCTCTACAAAGACTGGTTGCTCGTCGGCTACAGTACTATCTACACCATGATGCCTGTCTTCTCCCTCGTGCTCGATCGAGATGTCGATGAGAGTGTGGCGAATCTCTACCCGGAACTCTACGCCGAACTCAAAACAGGGAGGAGTCTGAGTTATAAATCTTTCTTTATTTGGGTCGCTGTTTCCATCTACCAGGGCTCCATTATACAAGGTCTATCGCAACTCCTCATCGGCGTCGGTGCCTCGACAACTCCTCCTGCAGCACCTGACCCTACCTTTCTCAAAATGGTCAGTGTCAGTTTCTCCGTCCTCATCGTTAATGAACTCGTCATGGTGGCGATGGAGGTTACGACGTGGCATTGGATCATGATTGCTAGTATTATGGGCACGGCGGTGATTTACTTTGGCTCTGTGCCGTTCTTGACAGGGTATTTCGATCTCGAGTTTGTGGGTAGTTTGGCGTTTTGGTGGAAGTTTGCGGTCATTGCTGCAGTTAGTCTTGTGCCGCCTTATGCGGTCAAGTTGTTGCGGCGCACGCTTAAGCCGCCGAGTTATCGCAAGGTGCAGGGTGTGTAGGCGTTGTTTGGGCATAGCGGGAGTTTAGATGCAGGGGTCATGAGAATCATTCTTATCCTTCATTATCTGGTTTTGTACGTGTTGTTTGCTGCAGATGTCTTGATGGAGCTGCTATCTGCTGTCTTCCGAAAGTCGTTCTGTCCTAGTGGGTGAGTTTGTCCTCTTATTCCAGTTCACTTCCGTCATACAGTCCTGCAGGCAGTCTGTTACCCTTCACATCTGAGGACACATCAATCTTCTCCACTTCTCATCCAATCTTTTGCAGAGTACTCGACCCTTTCTTCGCCCTCGGAACCCACAAGTCCTTCCTGAAACCCCACTCAGCGGTGCGAATTCCATCCCACGGCAAGTCTATGACACCAGTACGGAGAAGCCACGCCAGAGTTTTCGCGTCCGGGTGCACTGAGTCAGGATAGTAGGAGATCAGTGGTACTTCCGCACCTCGTGACTCCCAAGCTTTGAGTACCTGCACAGCAAGCGCTTGCCTAGCTCTGATACCATGGTAGGTATACTTGCTGGCGTGAAGGTGGAGACGCTTTAGGGCCGTGAACTGCTCGATGTTGTCGCCGTTGTCAGGGGCATCGTCTGCGACGAGTACAAGATACGCGATTTTCTTAACTGCGCTGTTGGGGAACACATCGACCAATATTTGTAAATTTGTCTCGTCTGGCAGTTTTTCATTGTACCACGTCCTTCTCCCGTGTGCGTTGCAGGAGAGAAATCGGTCGGAGAGGAAGATGACGTCTTGGGAGAAGTTGATGTAGATCTCGACACTAGTCGTGTGGTCTAGCTGCTTCATGCTGCTATCGAAACGCGCATTCACCTATACGATTGTTTGAATGTCAGTACATCGAGTTCTCTAGCAGAGTACTGGGTAGATACCGACCTTGATCCACTCCCCGCCCATGGCCTTGGCAGCTTCATATCGCGCTTCGTGGTTGACCTCGAAAAGCGTCGGGTAGCGGCGAGACACGGCGACGGCAACCTTTTTGAGCTTTGGATTGTAGCTGTGTAGCTCGATAATGCGATGGCGGCCGTTGAGTTCGGCGTAGTCGTCTTCGAGGGCAACGTGCCAAATGCGCACGCGCAGTTCGGCGGGCAGGTTCGGGAAGAGGTGGAACGTAGTCGCCATTGCGGTATTCGATTCTGTCTTCTGGAAGACAAGACTCGAAAAGCAAAGCTGGTGAGGTAGACGCTGGTGAGGTAGACGCTGGCGCCGAGAAATTTGTTCAAGTGGTGGGCTAGAGGAAGTGGAGAGCTTTGGGTAGGTGCAAACGGAAAGTCTTGGGTTAACTCCGTCACGACTGCCTACAACGGTGCGGTGTGACACGAACACGTGATGAATGCGTTGTTTATGGGTGAAATCGTGGGCACATGGACTGATCGGGATAGCGCTAGTGTGGAGTGTGTCGGGCTACGACAAGACATGGGCTTGTAGTTTGAGCCTTCTTTTGACTCTACACCGTAGGCTACTTAGATATCACAAGAACATGACTCCAAACTTAATGAATCTCCTGCCTACCTAACTGGTGTCACTAAAAGTTAACACTAAAAGAGACGTACACAGTTCATTGATCAAGGATAGGTGTGTAGAAAAACAAGAGAGAGAGAGAGAGAGAGAGAGGCTTTTCCAAGGCCTTCAGCAAACTAAAGTTCAAGTACACAAGACTAGGACCTTGAATACTGGAGAGCAAGGCTAGATATTGCAACATGAGAAAGGTTACCAGGACACGCATAATGGAGTACATTGACGTGCCGTCTTTTTGGGCTTGCTGGATACGACTTGCATCTAAATGTTACCTAGTGTAGATTAGTTAGATGTACAAACGCATTGTCCGTTCCACTGGCGGTAATCCTGATGTGCCTGTGCTTGTGAGGCACGCTGCTTCTATTGGCTTGATGTCGGTTCGTCCAAGCAGTGCTTCCAAGGTTCGGGGACTCGAACTTGATTATTCGAGCTGTGATACGTTTTCAATACTTTCACCGTCTTCCAAGCTGCATTCCAATCTATCTCTCCGTCATGTCGGTAGTCATCAAGTCCGGCTCCAGACTCGGAAAATCTCCGTAACCACGTACATTCGTGGAAACCAGCAAATCCGGGGTGTCTCGTCTAGCTCTTCAACTAGATGTCGGACGCCATCCGCCTTCTCTCCATGCCCTAATAGAAGCGTCTAGCGCTCTTCGGCGACTTGCCTATTCAGTCGTGGTCATGGAGGCTACTCGACGTTCATTGGGTCGCTGTCGGAAACTCCGCGCGTCAGCAAGCAGAGATGTCGCTGACGCATGTGCAGGACGGTCATAAGACCTCAGAACGCTGACCGGCCCGCACCTTAAGTTGACTTGCACGATGCTAAAGTACCGGAATGCGGGGAATCTGCCGTCATGATGCTGGCGCTAACGCCCGATTTCAGGGCACCTCAGCTCGCTAACGTCGCCACTCTCATTTTACTTCATTTCCCCTGGAGCTCCCCAACCTCTAGTCCGCCCTAGAGCCAATACGCGAAAGCAGTGCGACAGAAGCCTGCCGACCAATACTACAGCGCAAATGGCAAAGTCAATGATCCAGCGCTCCGCAGCTTCCTGATCGGGGCCTTTGACCGTTTTCTGCACCCCGCCAGTATGTTTCAGATGCCCACGAGGTACACTTGACGCTTCCAACTCGGTCCGAGAGATCGCCAACGGTAAGATGATCGCCCAGGTACATTTTTTTCAGTGGATTCATGACGGCCCGAGGCAACACCATCGTTCGTCGTGCAGCCTCTAACCACCTTCCGGCTTCTTAGTATCGTCGACCACCACGGAGAGGCATCGAAGTTCTCCACAAAGTGCTGTAAGCGCGATCCGGAGTTGAGGGAACTTTGTGGGGTAGCCTGAGAGACAGTAGGTGGCCTTGTGATACCCACTCGTGGCACGCATATAAATCCAGCCGCCGACCCATCCCAAACGAAACTATCACAGCCTGACGACAGCAAGCATCCGCTCAGGAAAGCATCAAGCTGATCAAAATGTTGTTTTTCAACCTCATCACCGCTGCTCTCTTGTACTTCACTTCGCTCGTCTCAGCGGCCGACACGAACGCATGGAAGTCTCGTAGCATCTACTTCGTTCTCACGGATCGCATCGCCCGCAGCAGCAGTGACACTGGCGGCGGATCATGCACGAACCTCGGAAACTATTGTGGCGGAACTTTCAAAGGTCTTGAGTCTAAGCTCGACTACATCAAGGGGCTAGGATTTGATGCCATTTGGATCACCCCGGTCGTTTCCAGTACGATTTCCTCCTCCAATGTCCCAGAAGTTTTGTGTATTAACAAGAAGCACAGACAAGGCTGCTGGATACCATGGCTACTGGGCCGAGGATCTGTACGCGATCAACTCAAACTACGGTTCTGCTGCCGACCTGAAGAGCCTAGTCAGCACTGCCCATGCAAAGGTACGACCAAACCAGACGGGTCCTAAGTCCTGCACCTACTAATTCTTTGCAGGGCATATATGTCATGGTCGATGTCGTCGCCAACCACATGGGTCCAGGTGCGATCACGAACAACCGCCCCGCGCCACTGAACCAGGCTTCATCATACCACTCCGCCTGCGACATCAACTACAGCAATCAAGGTAGTGTGGAACAGTGCCAGATCGCTGGTCTTCCCGACCTTAACACACAGTCTACGGAGATCCGCAATTTGATGAACACTTGGGTTTCTTGGCTTGTCAAGGAGTACAGTTTCGATGGTGGTCGCATCGACACGGTTAAACATGTCGAGAAAGACTTCTGGCCAGGATTCTCCGCTGCCACTGGCGTGTACAGCATCGGGGAAGTCTTCGACGGCAACCCAACGTACCTTGCTGAGTATGCTAAGCTCATGCCTGGTCTCCTGAACTACGCGACCTACTATCCCATGAACAACTTTTACCAGCAGAAGGGCTCATCCCAAGCGCTCGTAGACATGATGAACACCGTCAGCAATACCTTCCCTGACCCATCCGCTCTTGGTACCTTCCTCGATAACCATGACAACAAGCGCTGGTTGAATGTGAAGAACGACCAGACTCTGCTCAAGAACGCTCTTGCCTATGTCATTCTTGCGCGAGGTATTCCCATTCTCTACTACGGTACCGAACAAGGCTACGCCGGCGGTGACGACCCAGCGAACCGAGAGGACCTCTGGCGAAGCGGCTTCAACACCAACGCGAATCTCTACCAGGCCATCAAGAAGCTGAGCGGTGCAAGGAAGTCTGCAGGAGGTCTTGCCGGTAATGACCACGTTCACTTGTATGTGGCAGACAATGCCTACGCCTGGAGCCGTGCAGGTGGCAACCTTGTCGTTCTTACCACAAATGCTGGAAGCACCTCTAACCAGCAGCATTGCTTCAACACCCAGAAGGCTAACGGCAAATGGACGAATGTCTACGGCAACGGCGCTGCAGTTACTGCCGACGGCAGCGGTAATATCTGCGTAACCGTCAGCAACGGTGAGCCCATCGTTCTTGTTGCTGCCTCTGGCACGCCTACTACTGGTACTACCCTTACGACAAGGACTGCCACTGCTACGTCAACCGCATGCCCAACAGCTGTCTCGGTTTCTTTCACGCACCGCGTTACCACTGTTCCCGGCGATACCATCAAAATCACCGGAAACACTGCGCAGCTGGGCAACTGGACACCAGCCAACGGCCTCACTCTTTCCGCAAGTAGCTATACCACTAGCAACCCAATCTGGACCATTACAGTGCCATTGGCCGCCGGTTCAATGATACAGTACAAGTTCGTGAAGATCAACAGTGGTGGAACGATCACGTGGGAGAGTGACCCGAACAGAAGCTATTCCGCGCCCCAGTGCCAAGCGAGCGCCAGCCTGAGCAGCTCGTGGCAGTAGGTCAAGTGTACACATGCGGCTTCTTTTGATCGTAGAAGATTAGAGTGGGCTAGCAAACGAGAACTGTGGTATTTCATGAATCACCTTCTATTATCAGCATGATCTCATATTTTAGTATCTTCGAGATCACTCACTTCCCTCATATATGACATCAATCACTGATCTCTCCGGTTCATATACGAAGGAGCTCGTTTTGACTGAGTCCTACCCGCTCACCGAAATCAGTGTGGGGGTTAGAACTCCATAAAAGCCAGCTTCTTCGTAAAAGCAAAGGCTTTTCTGGCTGATGTACATCATCGTCAAGCAGTCTTCGCTGCCTCTCTTATCAGCATCGCGTCGCTCATAAGCAGAACCTATACCTTTACAGGATTATTGATAGGCGCGATGCAAACGATTTCCATATTGAAGAGAGAGATACTGCTTGATATATGGTGCGTTTTTACCTTTCACCTCCTGCGCAGTAGTCATCCTGACTACCCTACAGTGGGCTTAGGTTCTTACGATCTCTTCCGCAGCTTACCCACGCTCGCGCTATTCAATATTAATTTATCACGCTCCTCCAACCCCCTTTCAACTTTCGGCAACCTTGGTAGGCCGAGTGTCATTGTGCTTACTATACCCAAGCACCCAAGCATGGGCTGTGGATCCGAACAATATACGCGATGGAACCGTGTCAGCATCCAGTATCTACTTGTGCAACACAGACTTAGTACGATTGTCCTACGATGGCCTGATCGACTACAGCTACACGGGAACCGCGTTCAACACACGAAGATATTAGTCGCAACGCGAAAAGCAAAGCACACACATGACGCAAAGGTAACGAAGATGCGGCGCAAAGTCTGCGCATAGAAAGTCGCTCTCAGGGAGCACCACATTGTCGATCGAAACTCGGTCACACTGGCAGATTGAATCAGCCCTTCGAAATCTCTCCAGGAAAGTTGCGCGACATCTATCACAACGCTCATGTCGAAGAAAAGTGGCCGAAAGAAGTTCCTCACCTGATCAAGACAGCTCTACCAAGCTACCACGAGAAGTAATCCCCACAAGCGCACTGGTCGCAACCTGTCCTTTACTTGAACCTAACGGCGTTACGAGAATACCAAGAGAAGCATTGGCCACGAGTGGAGTGGCCGAAAGAAGTCCCGTACTTGAACTTCAAGGCGCGAGGAGAGTACTTCGAAGGACACTGGTTGCAAGCCAAGTGGCCTAAGAGCGTGCCATATCCAGATCTGACGACGTGCGCTTCCCACGCATGAAATGGTCCGAAGGCGTTCCATATCTAGACTTGGCGTCTCTCGCTGCCTGCGACGGAGAACAGAATGCATGGTCTGAGAAGGTGAGGCGAACATCGTGCTTCGACGCACTGCCATCACAAACGGTGAGCTGGCACACATCACATCTTGCGTTCGTGTATCGGGAAAGGCCAGTGCCCCCGCTACCGGTGCTCCAAATCGACGATCGCTTCCGCTTTGAAGTGTTTAAAAAGCGCCAGCACAATGCAGAGTACCAAATTGAAGTCGTCAAGGGCAATACTGCGATCAAAGCTTTGAAGCACTTGATTGCGCAGTTTGATCGAGTTAAACTACTCGTGGAGTATAGCCGGGGTGATCTTCGTCGTTTTACGGTGAAATAGTGGCAAGATACTCCAGAAGGTACGGATATCTTCGATACTCATCTCGAAGCTGCACAGCGCCTAGGATTTTAAGGAGGCTTGAGGTGGGCGAGCTTCTCGTGGGAATTGAGCGGCGAGACCTTGTGAAAGTGTTTGAGAAGATGAGGAGAGGGTGGCGTGAGATGTCGGTAGTAAAGCGAAGAGGTGGCTGACTATGGTGAATGAAATTGCGTAAACAGAGCTTGGCTGTGCATGGTGTTGACAACGACCAAGAATCTATCGGTGAGATTCTATGCTATACACCGACTCAGCCCATTAACTAACTTACCTGGAGGCAATGCATGTAGTTGTTTCTAATCATGTTGGTCTTGTCAACACGTTGTCGCAATGGCATCCCAAAGGAGTCGCGCTAACATGGCCATAAAACACCCCAAGAAACGTTATGCACAGCATCAAGAGAAACGGCGCGCTTGCTGTAATTGCGATAACGCCACTAACCATGCTAGGAGCAATAACGGCTATGCCAAGAAGCGATGCCATCAGCCTTAGACCGCTTGGTCGGTTCCAAGTCGGTACATCGTACACGTCTGCAGAAACATTTAATTTCAGTAGAATGATCTTCCAAGACGGTATGCGGCTCAATTATCGGCGCTAATCTTAGCCTGGCCTAGCTAGTCACGCGTCTTCGGCATGAGCCGTGAGCTTCCAGGCTTATGCCAAGAGCTTGTCTGAGAAACTTATCCGCGCGTTCTCATCGTGTGGGGACCGGGGTACAACGTCCCTGCGCTCATGCGATGGATATGGGGAATCTGTTCGGGACCAAACGGTGGGGGAACAGGTCACCAGAAGTATCGATACCTAGTAAACATGCACCGCAGTTTGCCTGATTACCAGTCCTTGCTGATGAAAAGCTATGAAACAACAGGATCAGGGCACGCTTGCTGAAACCTATCCTCCACGCTCACTCAAGTTGCCTGCAATGTATCTGCCAGGTACAAACTACAACGGCAAACTCCGCTGCCAAACTCGTTAGCCTCATGCCTCTTGGCTCTTAGAACAGGGAAAGCCTCGTGAGTGCTACCCACTAGGCAAGGTGAGACTTGAGGCTCTGGTGATGTCGTGTTCAAGAGTTGGGCCGAATAAGTCATCATCGCGGCGTATATGCAAGGCATACTGGTGATCTCTCCTTGGCCATGCTCAATCGTGTGTGTCTTCACGCATGAAGCCAAGAGCCTCATGATGACAACTCACAGGGCGGTGTCAGGAACATGAGGCTATAGCACAATAGCGACGAGAATTGGCCCGAGTAAGACATATGGGTATTCACGCTACTTGGGTGGTGGTCAGCGCAAGATGTTGAGTATATAAGAGACAGAGAAGTGCTCCTCAAAGTAGTATCTCATCACAGCCATCAAGTCTTCCATCATCTCTACTACAGTCTCTCACTCCAACAGCCAATTTTACTCGCTGAACCACCATCTCTCATTCAATATGAAGTTCCAACTCATCACCGCTCTCCTTGCTGGCGTTGCCACTGCCGCCCCTGCCAGCTCCCTCGTCACCGACTCCTCCGTCGAGGCCGTGGAGCTGAGCAAGCGAGTTGTCGACCCAGTCTCCATCGCCATCATTGGAGGTGTTGTCTCTGGTATCGTCGGTGCTTCCGCCACCCAGGCCCTCAACTTCGCAAAGGATGCTAGTGACTGGAACGCCGTAAGTCACACTCTCCCACGATCATACCCATATTCTTAGCTAATTTTATCACCATCCAGGCCCGTGAAGCCTTCACGAAAGCGACTGTCGCCGAGATGTCCAGGCGTGCCAGGTCCGGTGAGGCCGCCATCTGCTACAACAAGAACTACAGGGTCTCCAGGCCCTCTCAGATGCGCGAGCTCACTTCCGTCCGCTTCAAGTCGGGCATTCTGAACACCGACTACGACTGCTTCTTCATGCGGGGCCCCGACAACCACTTCAACAGCTTCGGCGATGGTGGTTACATCAACGTAAGTCGCAGTTTCAAGATCCTTCCTCACATAACGTACTAATTCGGTTCAGCTTGCCGTCATGGCTCCTTCGTCTTGCCCCTTTGACAGCCGTACTTCGGACGTTTACTGCCGTTAAACAGCTCTCCAAGGGCCGGTCGTCTGTCCAAGTGACCCCGGGCACATCCAGACGACAAGTGCGCTTTTAAGCACACTTCATACCTTTCTTATATATACTGTACTCTTCGCTTCGAACAACCCTTTTTTGACTTTCAGACCGATAGGTAGATGGCAGCTGCTTCTCGGTTTTTGTAGCTACGTTTTGATTTTTCAACGCGCCTCCGATAAACTGCAAAGAAACGTACATAGACTGGAATTCAATTTTATTTGGCTTTCCAAACTGTTGCCTCCAATGAGAACCTGGCCCATGATTTGTTGATGAAGCCATAAGAACTGTACTAAAGCTACTAGAAAGCAGTCTGATCTTCAACTACTCATGTGAACGAACGCGGAAGCACTGAACTTGGTGGGAACGCAAGACCAGAACAGCATGATCAGCTGAGACGTGAGATTGACTCACTTCGTCTTTGTAAAAGCCTTTAGAAAGGGGACGTGGTCGTATAACGTGTAGAGTTTGAAGCTTCTAGCCGTCAGGACGTTCCTTGCGGAAAAGCAGAAAAAGCCGGCAGACAATATTGTTTCTCAGAAGAGGGTGTTTGGACTATCTACGGTACTGCGATCACGTAGAGCGAAAAACGAGCCTCTCACAACTTCCGCAACACATTTTATACTTCATAGGAAAGATACTCTCATTTAAGAAACATCGCAGACATTAGGAGTTAGAGCTATGTAGTGGCTGAAATCTAGACGTGCGGAAGCGCGAGCAATAAAAAGTATTGTGTGACTAAGGTGCAAAGGAGATTTAATTGTGTGGACACTCTGAGTTGTGTGTAGGCTCTCGAAGGGCTAGAAGGCTGGAGGGCTTTGTGTTCGAGGTAGTTGCGATGATGTAGTAGCGAAGAGGAGGGCAGCGCAATAAAAAAAGGATTGATGTGAGATGAGATTGCAGTGTTAAATATCTTTTAATATTGTTTTATCGCATAATAAAAGATACTTCACATTTTTTGTTTGAGCGAAGGTTAAAGATTAAAGCGAGCGTAACTCCTACTGCAACAGGATGTGACTAAGAGAGCAGTGGAGAATGATAGAACATATCAATATATAGGGATTGCATGTACGTATAAAAAACTAAATGAGCGGCTAATATGTCGAACGACTTTTGGCGAACAAAGTGATCATGGAGTAGGGCGCGAGGTACTACGTTAACAGGCAGCAGACTTGAGAGGGACAACATCGCGACGTCATTTTGGTTCCTTGGCCCTAATTCGAAGGGGATTTGGCCTTCATTTGTGTCGTTGGTGTTGCGCGAGTTCTGAGTGGCTCGTCGTCCATGGGTCATCCCAGTGCCATGGGATAAGATATGATGGCAAGCATCCACAGTACCAGAAAGCGTAGATGTACAAGCTCACCACCACTTCAGGCCTCACAACTCTGCCCTTAGGTCTTGGACACCCGAGGGATTCGTGGTTCGGCTTGAATTACTAAATCAGAACAGTACGGGAAGCAGGATACATAAGGTGCAAATAAGGCATTCGATAAGTAGCTCTGTATTGTAATTATGATCAGGAATTACTTGACACGTTGTCATTTTCACTCAGTTCAATTCGGGCATTACGATTTACGGCCCATCATGAATGAGAAAGTTGTATCAATAACTACAACTACTTACAGCAAATGCGAGATACTGATGAGATACACGTGCGCTAGCATTACATATTATGATACTGAGTTCCTTGACTGCGTTTTGTGCCCTGGCCTGTCGTCAGCGCTCACTCCACCGCAGTAAGGAGCGCTATGCCTATGCCTCAGCACACCCCCCATAGCAACAGGAGATATACAAGCACTGTACCCCAAGTTCCCACTCCGACACCTGACAACCATG
>JAESFQ010000550.1_pt1 | contig 13853 bp, 20 predicted proteins | sample 9269431 | NCBI WGS metagenome assembly JAESFQ01 (sample SAMN14502588, study PRJNA617103) | algae metagenome | isolation source: Plectolyngbya sp. WJT66-NPBG17 and co-occurring heterotrophs from well... | place: USA: Mojave Desert, Joshua Tree National Park, California | collected 2006-08-06
CATGTTTCTAGGAGAGATGCTGATGGGCAGCGACTTTGACGGCGAAGAGCCAGGAGATGATTCAAAGTGCATGATGGCAGATAGCGTACGGGGTGGGTCGGTGTTGTATATACACACTTGCGGGCACTTTCGGCGCTACAAGATTGATGTGTGTTTTCGTGGTTTTTTCGTCAGTCTAGTGTCGCGGCAACTGGACCGAGGCGCAGGGGGGTTGGCAGTTGATGATGTATGACGCCGATGTGGGACTTGGTCGAGAAAACAGGGTTGCGCGTGCTACTCCGATAGCGTCGGGCTGCGTATCGGAAAGTGATCTGGAAAGACTTGCGAATGCTGGATCCGTGGGATGGCGACGTTCGGGGGAGGCTTGGGTTAAATAAACAGCCTCGGGGTTGCGCGTTGGGTCGTGTGGTAAGGGTCAGGCGTTGGAGTCAGTTAGAAGCAGATGCTGTGCCTTGTGTGTCTATGTATGTGTGTGTGTGTCTCAAAGGAACATCAGATGGAGGCCTGGCCGTGGGGAGGGTTCCATATATCTTCCATCGCAAACAATCAACTCTCCACGCCCTCGCTCCGGTCCGCATGAAACGCTCTTATTTGGCGCTTTGTGATTTGCCTTTTGTTATGAGTCGGTGAGAGACCGCTCTTTGGAAGGGTGCGCTGTGGTTGGCGGAGCTTGCACGCAGCGCAGACCGCCCCTTCACAAAGGCTGCCACTTCTGGCTACCTTTGCCGTCAGCCCCGTATCTTCCGCTGCGCCTGCGAGTCCATCCCGGCTGTCGGGGCACCTCGACCGTGACATGGCAGCCCATCCTTCGCCCTATCGCTAGCCCTATCGAATTGCGCACATGCGAAATGCAGCTATGACTCGTCCACAAGGCCATCAATCATGCTCTGCTGCCACGCTGCCACGCTGCCAGCGACTCATCGCCCGCGCGAAGAAAAAACTACTCCAAGCCGGCCTCGTCACTTGCAGCCACACGTTGCTTTGGAAACCCCCCTGGCTTGCTTGGACTCCAAATCCTGAAGAAGCATCTCGTCAAGGGATGTGACAGGGACAGCGACGGCGGTTACACACCCCACGGCTCATTCGCGCCACGCCCGTCTCCACGAGCATAAGATTCATCGCATGGCTGAATGCAGTAAGCTTAGTGTCAGAAGATCATCTCGGGGATGAATAGGGAGACCCTTGGTGCCATCCCCACGCTTTCATCCGGCGGCATCTGACATGCGCAAAAGGAAATGCAAACGCATGCCCCGGGTCACCGTCCGCTTCTCCGTGCGTCTTGTGAAATGAACAGCGAATGTCTTTTTTGGGCCCATGCCGCCCAAACAGTCGTCTGGCTGTTTGACTTGCTTCGCGTGTCGCAGAGTGGCCACCTGGCCATCTTGCTTTGCCCCCCATCCCTTCGCCGACCACGCCCAAGCTGATCCTCGCCGTTTCGAAACGAAACCACTCCACAAAGCTTCTCCGAGTCTGAAGAAAGCGTGCTTCGGAACATGTACTTTCTTCTCGCATCGAGGTTTAACCGGTCAAGCTCATGGGGTGCATTAGTCGCCATCACATGCATCTCGACTGACGATCTCAGGGTCCAGTGGATGGAGGTGCCCACTCGTCGTCTCCGAGTCAATTTCTAGCCTACGGGTCTTGTTCACAACCTCACCACCAGTAACGTTCCAAGCCGGCAGGTACTTTGCGAGGCGTGGAGCCAAGTACTATCGCCACCAATAGTGGTAGCGAGGTACACGCCAGCCCGGCGTGAAATGTTCCTTTCCACACCCGCCATTATCGCCCAGCAAGCCAGTTGGCAGGAGTCATACTTGCAGCCGCTGCGGATCCGTCTTGCCCCCGAACACAGTCCAATAACTCTCCTTTCATTACCATGACCCAAATCCGTTTGTTCAGGTTGTGCAAACACGCCCCGACGGCTGACGGCTGACCTGCAGTGTGCGGGAGGCTGAGTAGAGATCTGTAATGTCCACGTCGCATGCAGTGAGCACACCCTCCCGTTCGCATCGGTACTGCGACGCTTTCCGCAAATACAACCTTTTGTGCCTATAAATTCGCAAATACCACAAAGGGAACGGAGCACAAACATCAGCCCTGCTGCTTACATTGTTTGCGTCTGCATTCAGCATAAAGCACCCTGCTTTCATCTCCACGTTTTTGCGACGCCTTTTCCCTGCACACTCTGCCGGTAATCTGGGGTCGGTAGAAGAAAACCGTCTGTGCTTCGTCAGGAAGCTGGGGATCGTGAGTCCGGCCGCCCTAGTATGGAAGCTTCTTCCATTCTTCCATGCGCCACCGTTCCAGAGTGCTCGTGCGCAGCTCCTCGCGTCGAGCAAACATCCATATTGCCTTTGCCGAGGTTCGGTTTTACCCTCAAACCAAAGGCAATTGTCACTCCGTGATTCCAGTCTGGTGCCTCGGTCAGTCGGTCGGTCGGTTGTCTAGGCCTTGTTGCTGCTACTCCTAGCCCATCTGCTATTGCTGCACAGAACGCGGGCGGTCGGCTAAGTTTGGAAGGTTGTCAATCGCGTGTGAACAAACTTTCCTTGGCTGTCTAGAAGGGTTCCCCTGGTTGCAAGTTCGCCTGCAAAGAACCACATGGCTGTATGCAAACCTCGGGCTGAATGCAGGGTCTGCCTCCACCCATGGAACAGCACCTGTTCATGACGAAATGTGTCTCAGAACTAACAACCCGACGAAGCAAGTATGCCGCTGTCTCCCTTCATGACCCGAGATCAACTCCGTATCACTTACCCCGATGCCATCACCAAGCTTCAATAATGACGTCGTCGGCGGGCAGTAGAGCCACACCAAGCCGGCCACGGCGTTATTATTTCCTGCAAACATGTAACTATCGCCAATAAAAAAAAGTCTCTGCCATATCCACATAGCAGGACGAAATCTACAGAGTTCGTCTCGGTGAAAACGCATGTGAGTGGATCAGTAGCATCATCGTGCTTATGGTGCGGCTACATCCTTCGACTAGAAGGCCGTCGTTCTTGATAGGGAGGGACCGATGTGGACCCGAACGATACCACGACTCAACTGGGTAAAAAACTTCGGCGCTCCGATGTGGAGGTTGGAAACGAAGTACCTCCGACATGTTTTCGTGAGACTGCACACGCACGATTCATGGGTCCTGGCGAAAACCGGCCGGGTGCTGTGGCTGTGGAGCAGGTGTTGGAACTTCATTTCATGCAACACACACCGTGTAGTGGCTTTGAGTGGGTACACGGTGAAGAAATCAGTACGGCCGCGGTTTAAGCGGTTCCAACGGCTCGAGCAGAAAACACAAATTTCATCGCTTGACCTGTTCTCTGCCCATCAACGCCAAAGCTCAGGAATTCAGAGCCGTCTCCCGAAGGATATCACACTACTGGCACATTCCTCTTCCGGAAGTGTAACCGGCACTTGCATCTGCTTGGCAGCATAGCATGTACCACGGGATTATCGCAGCCCAGGCCACTGTTGCGATCGCCAATCGCCCTGCATGTCACTAGGTACTTGACAGGCAGGTAACTGGAATCTAGGAGAGATTATCCGTGACTGCGCACAGTACACACGGTGTTTGGTCGCTTTCGGTGGGAAATCTTCCGCTGACAGATGAGACGAGAAGTTCCGGTGGCTGATAGAAACCGGAGAAATATTTGCATTGTGAGGAGTAGACGCGGGGATGTACATGCTAGACTCTTGCGAGATGATTCGTTAGATCTCCATCGATGCAAGTCGGAATTATTGATGCGTACTGACTGTTGACTCTTTGCGGCGTGCGTTGGTAGAGTGACTCCCTGCGTTGGTGCTGCAGTAGGGGCATGCAACTACCTTCGCCTGACAGCTGCTGCTCTGTACGACTACGATAATCATATCGTCCAACACATACTGCCACAGGTGGATCTCACCAAACATGCGTCTCGCCGTCTCCGAAATCAATTGCGACATCTGTTCGAGACCTGTTGCGCAAATGCAAATCCCACAATGGAGGGGTAAAGTGCTACCAGCCCTCCTACACGCCCACACATGTCCCCCAAACACCAGTCAGCAGGCCAGGTAATCAATCACTCAGCCTTGCGACCCCAAACGCCGTCCAAACCGTAATAATTACACAGCGTTTTCTTCTAGCCCACTGCAACACTCCGTAGTAGACAAGACAAAGAAACCCCCCAATAGCGGTGACTCACCGCCTAACCATCTCGTCCCAACACCACTCACCTCCATCTTGTGCTTCATGCAGTGCGACACTCATAATGCAAGAATGCCGATCCCTCGACTTCCGCTGTCGGAGTCGGTATGTGTCTGCTAGATGGATAGAAAGGGCGAGAAAGAAGGGCCACAAAGGAATCATCCAAATCGTTTGCCCCAGCCCTTCCATCCTCCCAGTCCCTCCATTGTCAGCGCCCTACATAGAAAATCAGGTTTGTTACCTGCTTGGCTAGGTTTACAACTCGGCGCCCGGCCGCTGTTTGCCTTGTTCAGCCTTGTCTATTTTGACGTGGAAGCTGCGATAATGGCGCTTCATACCTATTTCCTCTTTCCCAACCTCCCAGGGCCAGAACTAGGTAGATTCCGTAGCTCAATCGCCAGTTGACAAGGCGAAGGCTAGCCTTGATGTCGTGCATATGTCAAGTCTAGTTCTTTACTATAGCTGGGCCCAATGCACCCCACGCGGGGCACGCACACCTGCACTGTTCATCACGAGGGCGCTTGCTATCCCCACGCCACACCACGTTTGACATATGAGTTCGCCTCGTTGTAAACAACAGAAGAGCTTACCGCGCTTGTTGCTTTTCTTCGGCATTTGACCCCCTCCTCTTTGTTCCAACATTTGATAGCAAAAATGCTCTGCTCCGAGGATATCGCCGTCCAAATCTTGCATGTGGGGTAGCAGTGGGAGACGGTTGGTGGGGTAATCTGTGGGTTTCCCCTCCATAGTCCACACACTCTTGCTCACGCTGTGGAGATATAGTGGGTTCTTCCAAGACTCTTATGCTGCTTCAACAGCTGGTTACTGGCGAAATGGCATTCTCTGCCCGGAGAAGCTGGAGAGATGGCGTCAGAGTGGGGAATAAAAGTGTCTCGGTAGTTGCGGTTCGCAGTATAGATCTTGATGTGAGGCTATCGTGGTTGTTGGCATGTGAAGTTGAACGAGTGTGCGGAGAGGTATTACAGGTACTGAGATGCGTGATTGGGCGGTAGCCAACGCAGAGATGAGGACCATGTAAGCATTGTCGTAATATGGCTCGTATAAGCGAATGGAAACTCGGCTGAATGAGCACGCATAGCTTTGTCAAGCCCCTAGCTCTAAAAACTCAACACAATACAGTGCTCAACGCTACAAGCTCTATCCCTGATTATGAATCAAAGAGCGGATGAAGTACACCTCCTTCCGGATCATGTGGCCGATGCTCTCAACACAGCGCGTTCTGCCACGGACCGTTGTCGTCCGGGACCAGCAGGTCTTAGCAGGTCACCATGTGTATGCTACGGCTACAGTATGCCACTATACAGATGATGTGTGGCACTAAGGTTAACGACTACTTGGCAAGGCCACAGCGACTCAGGCCGGGGCCCAGTAACCGTCCCAGTTGTACTTCAGTACCTCGTTACCCCAAGATGTCCATCCACTGACAAGGTATCGGGAGAAGACCTCGAGCGCGCTGTAATCAGTCGGGTCCACCAGATATGGTTCGAGTAACTGCTTCAGACACGGTTTTCGTGAGTGAATGTCTGGCACAGCGGCAATGACTCTCCTCTTAACTGTTGACGCGTGTGTCATCCTCGTCCACGAGTTCGGGGCCGCGCGACCTAGTAGCAGAATCTCATAGGGCTTGCGCATGGCGCTACCGATATCGAACATGGGCTCGCCTTTGGTCGTTGTCTTGATCCATACCCACTCTTCGGTCAAGCCAACGTTCCATGTCTCAAAGAGTCCACCGGGACCGAGCACATGTTCCCTTAGCGCCTCCTTGTTCGTGATCCAGACGCCAACCAGCGCATTGTGTTCGAGATAGCTGTCGATATCCATGTTCAACAGCATCTTCTTGAGGTACGGCATGCCGCCAACTTGTTCATACGCGCCCTTCCGCTTGGCTGATCGATTGGGCCATGGTGGGTCTAGCAGTACTAGATCAAAGTGTCGTGGAAGGGTAAACTCGTCTGTAAGCTCACGGAACGAGGTACGGAAAGCATCCGATGCGGTGGAATCGCCAAGAAAGAATGTGGACCGGGGTGGTATTGTGAAACGGTACTCCAGACCCAGCTGAGTAGATTGCGACGTGTTTTCGGCGATCGTAAGTGCCAGGGAGTGGCGGTTGGGGTTGTGGAATGTACCTGTCCATGGTTCGGTTTGTACGTATAGAGAGACCGTTTCAGCGACCCATGTACTACTTGCAGTCTCACGTGCAGCGCAGTACGACATGATCCAGTTTGGTGCCACAGTGGCCGGTTCTGCGACCTCGGAAGTGGCGCCGAGGGAAGCCATCATCTGTTGCAAATTGAATGCGGTATCGTCTTCTTTGCCTTCACTCACTGAGGCCCATTCCTTCATGCGGCTTTCAAGTACTTTTTCGGAGATTTGGTCAACATGCATGGCTTCTCCTTCCCCACGGATTGGTTCCTGTGTCATTGGCTTACGCGGTGCGCACCATGGCCCTGGAATATGGAGGCGGATTTGGTGGAGTGCATGTTCAACGATGACTTTGTACCGCAGGTCGTCGAGATGCAACGACTGGAAGTCGTGTTTGATGGCTCCTGCCACTGCTTGCTCCGTCACGTGTGAGGAGTTGTGGTACTCAACATGCTGCGTGGTGTCCGCATCTTGAGCATGAGCCTGCTTTGCTCTAGCTTTCTGTGTCTTAGGTCGATAGTCTTCTTTCGGTTCGATGGGCGCTTCCAAGGGTGCAGTAGAAAGCAGCACCCCCGAGCGGTCACCTTGGGCTGCTGCGATGGACGTTGGTATATCGATCAACGTGATGTCCCCCTCCGCGTTCTGGTAAATGATTGGGTTTGAGGAAGTCATTTTGTAGACGTAATGGAGAGAAAGGACAGTGATGGAAGAGGTCCTACCGATTCTAGACTTACGTCACGGCTACCTCCTGCTCGTGTTGTATTATCAGAGAAACATGTCACGTGTCTATGAAGTCTTGATGCGGATCTTGGTGATGTTCTCGTGGTGTTGGGCGTGCCATGGGAATCATTTCCGAGATGGGTAGCGTCGGATGAGTGGTCTGGGCGATGTGCCGGCCGAAAACAGCAGACCAGCCTCGGTAAACGTCATCGCCGCATCTCAAACACGGAACCACACAACAGCGACGCTTTCTAATCCACAGACACGCGACCACCACGTTCTTTGTCACAGCCACGCAAACCGACGACAAGCAAGGAATCATAAACACACAATATTCATGTCGCGGTAACCCCACGCACGTCTGTTCTGGAATGTCCACGGATCTCCTCCGCTATGACGGAAGCAAATCGAATATCATGACGACGACTGCGGCGCAAACAAACAGCGCCAGCAATATAATACCGGACCATGACACCGCCATGGTAGCGAAGAAGGAGCGAGGTGCAGACATGGGGCCTGGGAGACGGAAAATGGACAGAAACAGCGCCGAGTACCTGATCAAGAGTGGTCTGGCCGGAGGGTTCGCTGGGTGTGCTGTAAGTCGAGACACTCGTCCTCACATAGACCAGACCGCTCCAACAGCATACACTAACAGTCTACAAGGCAAAAACAGTAGTAGGCCCCCTCGACCGCGTAAAAATCCTCTTCCAAACCCGCAACCCCCAATTCGCCAAATACACAGGCTCCTGGATTGGTTTCCCCAGGGCAATCCGCGACATCTACATCAGCACCGGCGTACGCGGTCTCTTCAAAGGCCACTCGGCCACGCTCCTCCGCATCTTCCCTTACGCAGGCATCAAATTCCTCGCCTACGAGCAAATACGCGGGCGCATAATAAAGAACCAAGCGCAAGAAACACCTGGACGACGCTTCGTATCCGGAAGCTTAGCAGGCATGATGAGCGTCTTCCTCACTTATCCCCTCGAAGTAATCCGCGTGCGCCTCGCCTTCGAAACTAGCGAACAAGGCCGCAGCAGTCTACTAACCATAGTACGCAAAATCTATGCCGAACAAGCACCACGGATATCGCAACCAAAGAACCCCATCACAGCAACCGCAGCCCACGTGGTAGAAACCGTCACACCGCGCTCTGGCCTCCCAAACTTCTTCCGCGGCTTCACTCCTACGCTACTCGGCATGATCCCTTACGCAGGCGCTTCTTTCCTCGCTCACGACTCCATGTCCGATCTAATGCGTATCCCCATCCTTGCCCCATATACCACTTTACCCAACACTTCGCGCGAGGAATCTAGCACCGCAAGCCACAAGCCCGCTCAACTGCGTTACTGGGCCGAACTGACCAGCGGCGGCATTGCGGGCTTCTTTTCACAAACAGTATCGTATCCATTGGAAGTTATACGACGGCGCATGCAAGTTGGTGGCGTTGTCGGTGACGGACACCGGCTTAGTATACCAGAGGTTACAAGGAGAATATACATGGAGAGGGGGTATAAAGGATTCTTTGTGGGATTGACGATTGGTTATGTCAAGGTTGTTCCGATGGCCGCTGTGAGCTTTTATGCCTATGAGCGGGGGAAGTATTACTTGGGGATATGAAACGAGAGAAAGTGAAGCTTGAGAAGTCGATGGACAGCTTGTTTGACACGAGCATGGGATGGTAGAAGTTTTGATTCAGTGTGAAGAAGAGCTTGTAGCGTTTTTGGCATGGCTTAGCGATGGTAGGGCCAGTTTTGAGATGAGTACGCACAAACATACTGCAAGCGCGAAGATGTAAATACGAGAAACCAATATATCACCATCAATCACTTCACCTCACGTCATGTTTTGTCGACTGTGCAACGGAAAGAGCCGTCAATATAGCATGAAGCCATTGCATCCCCACTAGTATCTTAAAAAAGCTCATTATAAACATCCGTCCTCCTCTTCAACGGTGAGTCCCTCCTCATGTTCCTCACATACTCGACATCAATCTCTGCAACCGCAATTTCACCCTCATCGTTCCAATGCCCACCCTCCCCATCATCACCCCCTAGTTCGGCGACAATCCTGCCCCAAGGGTCAACAATCATGCTGTGTCCCCAACTACGCCTCTCGCCCTTGTCATCATGCACACCCACCTGCGCAGCCGCGATAATATAGCTCTGCGTCTCAATCGCACGGGCACGGATTAAGATCTCCCAATGCCCTGCTTTACCCGTCGGCGTTGTGAAGGCAGCGGGGTATAACAGAATTTCCGCACCACGGGCTCGTAATGCTAGACCCGGCTCAGGAAATCTCAAATCAAAACATATCTGCATGCCCACTTTCCCCACCGGACTATCAAAAGGATCACCCAAATGAAGACCGCGTTCTACACCCGCGGATTCTTGCATTTGCGGTCCGTCCTTGATGTTCATGTCAAAAAGATGCAGCTTTTGGTACCGCTGCTTAATCTCGCCATCTGCCGTGATCCAGAGTAGAGTGTTTTTCACTTTTTGACCATCCGAGGTGGGCTCATGGACGCCGACGGATATGGGGAGGGAGTATTGTTTTGCGGATTCGCAGAGGCCTTGGACGAATTCCGATTCAGACACTGATTTGCAGAGTTTGAGACTGCCGGATGTGGTTATGTAATCCGCTGCCTGGGGAGCGTCAATCGCTGTAGAGGAGGGCTACGAGGAGGCAACGCACTTCGGGGAGGAAGAGAGCCGCTGCGCCTGCTTCGTGGGCTTTGCGGCAGAGGGATTGGGCCTGCTTTAGATTCTCGGCCATGGAGGCCGTTGAGCGCATTTGTCCGACTGCCTGGTCAAGTGTCAGTATCAGAAATGGATGTCTTGCAAAGTCGTTCTAGATGAGAGCAAAGAATGGACATGAAGACAACATGAACGGTGTTGACTTGAAACAATTAAAAGAAGCACGTTGAGAAACAGTGCAGTTAATGCGAAAAAGAGAGACGGCCGAAGAATGACTTACTGCAAGAGGCATCTTGAAGGTATCAATGAACAAGTGGTTGTCTTTTGAAATATGGAACAATTGAAGGTACCTATGTATCCGTGCACAAAATGTAGCAGGAGGAACTGAAGAAAAATTGTCGTCGTCGTCGTCAGAGACGGCAGACGCGATGCCACTAGAGGGACTAGTTCAAATCGAGCAGCCATCGCAAGATGCATGTCGCATCTGAATTGCCGTGTCTAAAAAAGCATATTGCATGTATCCAGAATCGTAAAGGGACGATATCCCATGCTACGGTTTGCATGCGGAAATGTGGGCGGGAGCCAAGTCCCCTGCATAACTCTGGTCAGTCGGTGGGAATTGCGTCAGGGCGGACTTGGCCAAAACTGACCAATCGGCCGTTGTTTAGCAACCTTGCAACCGCCGTCGTCATGTTGAAGGCTTGCGCGGCTGCAAGCAAGAGGACACGAATACGACTGGGGCTGTTTTCGCTGACACGAGCTCCATTTAGCTCTGACAACTAATCTCGAGTCTGCAACACCGACAACGTTCCTCTCATGGTGGTCGCTGCGACAGGTCTAGCCCGCGACCCTCCGCGAAACCTTCGCTGACCGCGTACCACGTCCAACAGACCAACCTGGCCTTTTGCGCAATTGAGCTATGAACAAACACAAGCGGAGAACGAGCGCACGGTGAAAGCTAGCGAAGCGTCATAGACGAGGCATAGTGTCAGGACACGTAGAGAGGCTGTAGACGCAACATGAGTGGGAAGAACTGGTGGAACAGCGCCATCTCGGGCTTGGAGTCGCGACTTGACACCATACTCGCCGAGGATGGCTCCACAACCACAAAGCCAGCGACCACAGAGGGAACAACCAGAACAGAGACTGCAGAGAAGGCGGCGACTGACAAGAAGCTGGTGGTTGAGCCAGGTGGGTAGCCTTGGGGACATACATGGCATTACACGCTTGCAGAAGGCTAACGACATAGAAGCTCCGCGCAACTCGTCACGAAGCCGACCCAACTCTCGATTACAAGACCGTCTAGCCAAGGCTGTGAACAAGGGAGCAGAGAGGTCCGACTCAAGAGCCTCGTCGGATCTTGGATCAAGACCGGCGAGTCCAGCCATAAATGCCGTCGCCGAATCGGGGAGGGCAAGCATAGACTCAAAGGCGCCAGAGCCAGCGACAGAAGTTGTAGCTGTGACAGAAGACGCTACAGCAGTGAAAGATGATGAAGCTACCAAGCCGGACGAGAGCAAGGTCGAGGAGCCTACGCAATCCGCTGCAGAGGTACCCGCGCCCATTGTGTCTCCTCCGGCGACTTCACCACCACCTACGCCTTTGGTAGCTGAGCAACCAACCTCGACACCCGTCCCTACCATGTCCATGCCATCGATACCCTCCATCGTCACCCCGCAAACGTCCTCTCCTCGCCAGTCCTTCGATAGCGACCCGTCACGACCCTTGATTGACGCCGTCGTCCCAGCGTCGTCTACCGAAAACAAAGACCCCGAAGAAGTGCAAGCCGAGCTATCTTTGCTCCAGAAGACATACGAGGAGACATTACGGGACAATCGCGACGAGCTCAACTCTCACCTAGAGCGAATCGATGCTTTGCAGTCGAAACTCACGTACCTTTCTGAGCAACTTGCTGCTTCTGCGAAGGCTGCTTCATCCAGTCCAGAAGCGACACCCGCGGACAAGAAGTTGGCGGACAAGGATGCGCAGATTGCTGCGCTCATGGAAGAGGGGCAGAAGCTCTCAAAGACGGAAATGAAGCATCTGACCACTATCAAGAAGATGCGTGCCAAGGCTTTGGACCAGGACAAGGAGATTGCCACTCTCAAACAGCGACTGACCAAGGCGGAGAAGAGCATTACCGAGCAATCAGAAAGGGCGCGGCGCGCAGAGGCGGCTGAAAAGTCAGGGCAAGAAAAACTGAAGATTGTAGCCAGGATCGAGAAGGACATTGAGACCATCAGAGCAGAGCGCGAAGAGGCTGGTCTCACAATATCGGAGCTGCGGAAGCAACTTAACAATGCTCTCTCGCGGGCAGAGGATGCTGAAAAGAGGGCTCAATCTGGAGCGCTGGAAGCAGAGAAGAGGGCCATTGCATCCTTGAAGGAGGACATTGAAAACGTCCGGATAGAGAAGAAGCTTGCCGAAGACCGTGCGAAACGAGAGCTTCAAGCGGCTAGAGATGAAGCGAAAAGCCAGCAGGAGAAGGCAAAGGTCGCCGAGCTTGAGTTGCGAGGCGAGATTGCTGTACGTTCTAATCCTTCTGACAACAGACGTATACTGACAAAAGTCTAGAATTTGGAATCCAAGCTGGAATTGCTCCGCAGCCGTACAGAAGAAGCATCATCCTCCGCGACGGGTGATTCACAAGCTAAACTTCTGCGACAAATCGAAACATTGCAGACTCAGTACTCGCTAGCTTCCGAGAACTGGCAGGGCATTGAGACCACTTTGACGTCTCGCATGGCAGCTCTTGAGAAAGACCGAGACGAAACGGCAAAGCGCGAATCAGATGTTCGGCGCAAGGCAAGAGAGATCAATTCAAAAGCACGTCGACTGGAAGACGAACTCGAGAGCATCAACGAGCGGGCACGGGCATTCGAACACGATCTGACCGAACAGCGTGCCGCAGCCCAAAAATTGCAAGCTAGGCTGACGCAAGCCGAAACTGCAGCACAAGATGCACGAGCCGAACTTGAACAAGAGAAAAAGGTGTGGGAGGTTGAACTTCAACAACGAATAGAGGAGGAGAAGAACAAGTGGAAGGTGGAGATACAGACACCATCACTACTAGGTGATTCTCACCATCTGCGGACAGATTCACCTTCAATAGCACAACGAAGGCATTCGCCCGACCCATTGGGTGTATACAACCGCCGCGCAAACCCGCGTTCCATCTCCAGCGGCATGGACATGCCCATGATGTCGCCCATGGACCGCATGTTCGACGAAGCCTCGCGCCGCCCCTCGAGCTCCCGTCATAACAAATCCAGCACGACCAAAGTGCGAACCCCCGAACTGGGCACACCGCAACGACAAAACTCGATTCCATCAAGCATGTCGAACCTCAATGGTGGCCTAGCCCCACTAGACACGCCCTCCATCCACACAATCGACCACGACAACGATCCCTTTGAAAACACATCCTCCCCACGCCGCACCATTAACGACATGATAAGCGTGTCGACCGTCGGCGCAGGTCCCTCTGTCCAACTTGTCGAGCGCATGAGCGCGGCAGTCCGCCGTCTTGAATCGGAAAAAGCAACGCACAAAGAAGAACTCGCTCGTCTTACCGCTCAACGTGACGAGGCCCGCGAGGAAGTCGTCAAGCTGATGCGCGAAGTCGATGAGACGAGGAAACAAGGAGAAAAGGTGGGCGATTTAGAAAAGAGATTACAGGATATGGAGAACAGGGAGATGACGGCGTTAGAGATGTTAGGCGAAAAGACGGAGAGAGTCGAGGAGCTGGAGGGTGATGTTAGGGATTTGAAGAAGATTTATCGTGAGTTGGTGGATACGCTGAAATGATACAGCTGTAGCTCAGCATAGCATAGCGGTGGTGTGGAACAGGGATTAAAATATCTCAACGATTGATCGGATGCCAGAGGTTCTCGAGTCACTTGTATTGCATCGTGACGACGAGTGATGAAATTCCAGAAGTCTGCTAGGAATGGCATTCTATGTCACGCTGAAATCCGATTAAGAAAAAACGTGACTCCAACTCTACCGACCATCGACGTCCTCGATATTCCGTCCCTCTAGCAACTGCGCCTTACCCCCTAGACTTAGGTATGCCAGCGAGTGATGCGTACTCT
>JAESFQ010000551.1_pt1 | contig 13848 bp, 19 predicted proteins | sample 9269431 | NCBI WGS metagenome assembly JAESFQ01 (sample SAMN14502588, study PRJNA617103) | algae metagenome | isolation source: Plectolyngbya sp. WJT66-NPBG17 and co-occurring heterotrophs from well... | place: USA: Mojave Desert, Joshua Tree National Park, California | collected 2006-08-06
TAGATATCATCGACACCGCGTCCATCTTCTCTCCTTTACTTGTTATCAGCCATCACTGCATTTCACCTTTCGCCGAGTTCCATGCCTTCTGATTCCTTTCTAGTACCGCCCGGAGCCCGCGGCCGCCGTCGCTGAAGAAACGCCAATCGGATGGATTTGCCTATTACCTGGGTATGCTGACACGCGCAGCATTCCTCATGGAAAGCTCCACGATGGATACGACGTGTTATCACTGGCTGTCTGGACTAGAGCGGGTTCGTGAATGCAAAGCTGAGACGCACAGCGATTTGTGCCCCTGCATAACTTGCCCCTCTCGAGCAATTGTATGGACCCTGGAATATGGCTCTGCACCACCCACCAGCATCTTGTCCTAGCATCGCCTGCCAACGGACACGGCAAGCCAGGCCTGGAAATGAATACGACTGTCCGACACATCGTGCCTTTTCGCAGGGCCTCGAACTCGGCCTACACGCGAGGATTACACTGATTTCACACTATTCGCGATTTTTAGGCGGATCGACGGCGTCATAGATCACTCGAAATGGCAAGGTTTCTTCGCCCGACACTGCACCTCAGACACAATGCAACACGCATGGCTTCGAAACGGCGCAACCAGATGCACCGTGTCGGCTTTCGGCCGTTCCGGCGATATGACGGTGAGCTACCTGGACTGTGAAATAAACTCTGGCGCCGTTACTAGACAAATAGCCATCGGTGTTCGACTTCTTTCGTAGTTTTGCTTCAAGGCGCGTTCACGATACCATTGTTGCATTGCTTTTGGACGATTGACGCACTGATTTCCCTCTACCATCGCCAGCACACCGTACAGCTTCCTATCGTGTAAACGAGCTCGATCAGATCGAGACGCACCCGCATTGAAGCCACGCTGCGTTCGCCTAGGAATTGCCCGTTTTTGCTGCTTTTGGCTCGAACATCTTTCAACTGAACATATCAGGTTTGCGCCAGTCGAACACATCTTGAGAGTATGGCGATTTATAGCTCTGTAACGGGAGCTGTGTCTTCACTTCTTAGTCCGGTCACATCACAGGCTTGGGGACCGCTGGTGACTCTATGCAAAAATGGCACACTTTCGCAATTCCAGAACCTGAAGCGCGGCAAGCTGGTGTTGTTTGAGGGTGGTTCAAGCAAAGCTACCGCAGCGTTTGGATCCGACAAGGAGGGACTTCCTATTGCGTTCCTTGACGTGCGCGACGAGAAGTTTTGGGTGCGATTGGCGCTGTTCGCAGACATGGTGCGCTTCAAAACACTTGACACAATTCGAAAGGACTCGGGCTGATAAATGTTAGGGCTTCGCAGAAAGCTATATGTTGGGAGAGTTTACAACGCCAGACTTGACAAAATTCTTCGAGGTGAGCTTTGGCATCGACTGAGCTTTGCAGGACGCTTTCAGCTTACATTTGTAGCTCTTCATCCTGAATCGCAACCATCTCTCCAATGGTTCAACTTTCACCTCTGCCATCTCCTCTGGCCTCGCCGGCTTGGTACGAGGTAGCAACAACCTCAAAAACGCCCGCCTCAACATCTCCGCACACTACGACATCTCCAACGAAATGTTTGCCGCATTCCTCTCTCCAGACATGACCTACTCGTGCCCGATATGGCTACCGAAATCAAACCCGAAGTCCGCAAGCGAAAGCCTGTACGATGCACAAATGCGAAAACTCGATAGCTTCATTGATAACACACATATCAAGGGAACAGATCATGTTCTGGAGATTGGCACTGGGTGGGGAAGCTTCGCTATGCGCGCCGTACAACGTACAGGCTGCAGAGTGACATCTCTTACCTTGTCCATTGAGCAAAAAGAGCTGGCAGAAGAACGGATACAAGAAGCCGGCATGTCAGACAAAATCACGGTCCTCTTGTGTGATTACCGAAGTCTGGATGTACCAGAAACTGGACCTTTTGACAAGGTTGTGTCAATTGAGATGTTGGAAGCTGTTGGCAAGGAGTATCTGGTCACATATTTCAAGTGTATAGACAGGCTACTGAAGAAGGAGGGCGGTGTAGCATGTTTTCAATGCATAACGATGCCCGATGCGCGTTACGAGGCCTACGCCAAATCCGACGACTTCATCCGGCGGTACATTTTCCCTGGTGGCCACCTACCCGCCGTTTCCGAACTCGTCGCCAGCATACAGACCGCATCAGGCGGCTCGCTCGTTGTGGACAGCATAGAAAACATTGGCCCCCACTACGCGAAAGCGCTGCGGTTGTGGCGAGAAGATTTTCTGGACAACTGGGACAGCAAAATCAAGCCACAGCTCATCAAGGAGAAGAGTGAGGAGGGCATGGACGACGAGGGTGCCGAGGTGTTCAAGAGGAAGTGGGATTACTACTTCAGATACTCAGAAGCAGGCTTTTCGACGAAGACATTGGGCGATGTCATCATTACAGTTGGAAGGGAAGGCGCCATGCAGATGATGGAAGATGTACCGTTGTAAACATGATTATGGCTACATGTGAAGTTACAGGGAAACGCAGTCGTTGATGATATGGTGGTATATATACCCCTCTCCATGGTTTGGTTGAGCAGAACCGCTAAAAAGATTTACGAATTTAATCATGATGCATTTGATCGCTCTTTACATATAACTAAATACAAAATTGATCCTAGCTATCTCTCCCTCCATACCCTTCCTCAAACTCCGGCAACGCCGCACGGTACTCCATGGCTAACTTCCTTGAATCGAAGCTTTTGCTCACTGCTTGGGCGTCTTGGGAGCCAATACGTGCGTGAGTAGCAAAATAATGTCCCGCACCGTCAATATCCTTCACCCGCCCGAAGCTTGTAGGTCGAAATCGGTATCCGTCCCCCGCGCTATCTGGTGATGAGACATCCATATCCGGTGGTGAAGTAGGTATAGAAAATGGCTGATACGCCTTGTATACTGACAAGGGTGCTGGTGTAAGAGGCGGTGATGCAGGAACGCTACTGAGCACTGGAGACAAACTAGGAGCGGTGTACTGTTGTGCATCCCTCGACAGATTGGTAAACGTCATTGGCTCTGCAGAAAGGGTCTGATATGGTGGCGTGGACGGGAGCTGGAGAGGCGCGTTGCCGATTGTCAAGCTTGCCGGCAACATATCAAGTGGAGCAGAATGTGCGCGAGGGATGAATGGTCTGTTTGACGGATGTGGTCCTGTTGTTGTCGGTGGAGGAGAGGCGCACGGGTGATTGCTGACTTGTAACGCAGCGTCGATGTTTGCTGAGAGCTCCGCAAGGATATCGTTGGGCGGTCCTGTTTCGTCGAGTTCAGAGACCGGAAGTGAGTTTCCCAACGCCGTGGCGGTCTTATTCGTAGCTGGTGATGGCTTTCGTGAAGTCGGTGGGGACCGATATACCCCCTCGGGTCCCACAAGATGCAGTCTATGCGTCTTCTCCCACGTCTCGTCGCATCCTACGAGTGATGTTGCCTCGTCAGTGGGATTGATTAGGTGAAGTCTGCTCGATGACTGCTCAGGCCCAAGCTTGCCTGAACTGCCTGAACTGCTTGAATGGTTTTTTTGAGGACCCTGGTGTGCAGTTCTCTCGTCGGGTATAACCGGGCTTGTGGCAATGGATGTATCCTTCGCTGGTATTTGGGTCTTATGTGTGCCAGTAAAACCAGGTTGAATTCTCATACACTGCTGTCCTGCTTGGTGCATGGACGCCGGAACTATGTTTTTAGGCGAATGAGAAGATGCGCGCCCGTGATAGAAAGATACTGGGACTTGGCTCATTAGGTGTTGGTTGTAGGATGGCTGGACCTGTGGTGTGAATTCAAGTCGAGCGTCTGTAGGACTGGTGCGTCTGCTATTCGGAGCACTGACTACACGATATCTTGATGGTGGGTCCCTTGACGAAGATGCTGTCTCTTGGTAAATATCCGTATGTTCCACAAGTCTCGAGGTCGAGTGTGCCGTACGCATGTAAGATGACTTGAGGTTCTGCGACCGCGGTGGACAGAGGAATTCTGGTAACGAAGCGCGGGAAATGCCTTGAGATCTCGCCACCTCAAAGGCGGATTGTGATCGAATATGACTTCGCTCCGCTTGCAGAGAGGCTGGCGTCTTGATTGATGAAGAGTCCTGTCCTGATAGTACTTGGTAGCATCTGCGCTGTTCTTGGACTGGAAGCTGGCTCAAGAATGCTGTCCTCAGGAAGTTCTGTTCAACGCTCTTCGGGTCCAAATGACTGCGAATGGATTGTAGCTGACCCTTGTAGTGCTGACATAGGAAGAGAATATCCCACCGTGGTTCCCAGGCTAAATCGCCAATTTGACAGAAGTGAAGCAATGTTCTGACAAGATATAGCGTATTCAAGCCGTGGAACGTTTTCAACACACCATCGGTCCTAAGACTCAGCAAGACTAGGTTATTAGCAAGGCTTCCATTTGGTGGAGTCCCGTACGAGCCTATGTACTGTTAGCCAAACGCAGCAACAGGCCTAGATGGAGCTGACCAGGTGGTACTAGAGTGACTTCTATCATCACTGGAGTCGTACATCCAGTGTCAAGAAACTTAGGCCCGGTCGACACCAGTATCTTGGAGGGAAACAATGGATTCATGCCTGTCGGCAGTTGTATCCTGTCACTGTTAGCCTGTCATCTTCGAGAATGGCGGGTGTAGTATACCTTCGATCGGCCTCAAGCTTCTTTTTAATCCGGTTGTAGTCCTTGGCATCGTATGCAATCAACACATCCCGCATCTCACATCTGTGCCCTAAACAGAGCATCGCAAGCTCACCCATGACCGCGTACGTGAACTTTTTACTCTCGAATAATCGTCGGACATGACTCGCTGCCGCTAAGATATTTGCTTGAGGAGGTGTTTGCATTTTTTGGTTTTGCCTGGTTTCTTGTCTTCCATGCCCGACGGTGTCATGGTATCCCATGTTGGCAGACCTCTTGTGCGTCCGAACCAAAGGCAGCGATGATAGCTACAGAAGCTGAATACGTAATGGGAGAGGATAAGAGATAGTTGGTTCACTCAACGAGTGTATGAAGCTGGACAAACAGAACTAAGGAGTGGTTGAGTAAGACTCTAGCAAGGCGGTAGGGCCTAGGACATGTATGCGCAGCTCCGCCATCCTAGCGCACAGGTAGCGGTTCTTTCTATAAGCAACAGCGGTGTCAGAATGCTAGACGGCTCTCCTGATCCCGTATTCGAGAATGCTCATGATCAGTGCTGATGAGTTGCGACGTCATTGGATGAAATCCTAGTGAGTGCTGACAACGACGCCCGCAAGACCTGAGCCGGAAAGCTGAGAAGTGGGCCCCAACAAGGAAGCGCAAAACACTTAACAAAGTGGAGGTGTAAATTCGAAATGGCGGATCTTGGGCGCTCCGACGGTTCGTAAGGATGGCAAGCTATTTTCATCTCTGTTGTCGCTGTTCCGGGTGTTCTTGATTGAGGCTGAGTAGGTTATATTTAGCATCAGACAGACCGGCCAATTACAGGCGACTAACGGATGCGTGTCGCCCGGTTACGAAGGAGGTTGAAACCAATGTTCGGCGCATATAATCTTATTTCGGAGCAGCTCAAGCGTGTTCTTCGTATCGCATGGCCATTGTTGGAGTCGCCGGCTGGGAAGAAGCATAGCGGAATTAGAAGCAATCCTGCAAATAGCAGGCACAACCTGGATGCATTGCGATAACGTGCGTCATTATGGCAGATGATGCTGTAGAATTCTCAGGCCTCGCGTTGTTAATAGCACACAAGCATTCAACGAAGATCGTATCTTTGCGTATTAAGTGCCATTTTGGTATTCGACATGGTAGAGAAGGACGCCAACTCGAAATGCTGGAAACATGACCAACGTCGTCTCTGCAAAGCAAGAAGCTGCACAACGCTCCTTTTAGGATGGAACTACGACATGGAGGGTGTGCCTCGATGATATTCACTCAGATGCCGCCGCCTGTAATCTATCGTCAGCGCAATGTACATTTCCGCCTTCCAGATGTTTCAGGGCAAGGCTGCATCATCTCGATCAGAGTTTGAAATCGTACCTGACCTGTCGACCGTAACGGTGTAGTCCCCTTCGGCACGGGCTCTCTGCCTGTCGGCCATGGTCTTGGACTTGATGACGAAGTAGCCACTGCCGAGCGAAGCCAGAGAGAATAGAGCCATGGTGCGAGGACTGCAAACAAGTGTCAGCATTAACTAGCTCTACGAATGCCAGGTGAAATCTGAGCCTGAAGCTGGACAGCGCTCAATAAACGGTCGACGTACGTCAGAAGTCTGGAGTAGGCCATGCTGTTTGATCTGGGATGTGTTCAGCTAAGCCGTGTATCTTGAAGGAGGAGGTAATGTATCAGGTTCCCTAGACGTGGAGAAGTTGTTGGGACAACGGAACTCTTCCGGGGCCGTCGTGTGATGTATTTCCCCTCTTGAGAGTGACGCAGCTAAAGCTTCCCCAGATCGGCTGTTGGATCCCTGCCCGTCGATGACCTCCGCCGCGGTGTCCAATGTGCCCTCTTCGCCGCCGATCTGCCACCGCCCGGCAGAAAAAGTTCAGGTTCGGCCGACTCCAATCAATCCCGCGCTGCGCGACAACCCACCGTCTACCTACGCCGACATCCACATCCCACATTCCACCATGCCTCTCCCCAAGCGACAGACGATCCCCGTCAAGGGCGCAAAGGCTAGCGCGCCGACCAGTAAGTGACGCTTGATGCGACGACTGAGCACTGCGCTAACGCTTCTACAGACGATTCGCGATTCGCAAACTTCGAAACCGACCCCAAGTTCAGGCTTCCCTCGAAGAAGCACACCAAGACCAAGCTCGATCCAAGATTTTCGCGATTAAGGAGCGATCCAGACTTCTACAACAAAGCCACAGTCGACAAGTATGGCCGCAAGGTATCGAAGGAAGCTGGCAAAAAGGCCATTGACAGGTTGTACGACGCCGACAGCGACGAGAAAGGCGATGCGGATGGGGATGAAGAAGAAGACGACCTGGAGCTAGAGCTTCCGGCTGACAAGAAGCGAGACAAGGCGGTCAAGAGAGAAATGCAGAGAGTGGAGCAACAAGGCTTTGATCCCATCCGAGACGGTGGACTAGAGTCTTCATCAGACGAAAGCTCGAGTGACGAAGAGGACGAAGCTGAGCTGGAAGAGCAGACTGAACTTGCGGGCGACGACAACGAAGTACCCACGGGCGACATCTCGGCACGCCTCGCTGCTGTCAACATGGACTGGGACAACATACGGGCGACCGACATCATGGCCGTTGCCAATTCCTTCGTTCCGGCTGATGGGCGAATTCTCAGCGTCGTCATATACCCAAGCGAGTTTGGTATGGAGCGGCTACAGCGGGAGGAAATCGAAGGCCCTCCTCGTGAGATCTTTGCATCGACATTCAACAACGACAAGAACAACATTGGCGCGCTCGACGACGACTCTGATGCTTCCGAGGTGGATGATGAAGAGCAAAATAGGGCTGACTTGCAAGGAGATGAAACAGGCGAGGAGTTTGACTCTACCAAGTTGCGGGCCTACCAGCTCGACCGGCTACGCTACTACTACGCCATCATTACATGCTCTTCCCCTAACGTCGCAAAGTCCATCTACGACAACCTTGACGGCCGGGAGTACCTGACGAGCGCCAACTTCTTTGACCTACGATTCGTTCCCGACGGTACAACCTTCGACCAAGACCCCCACGACGAATGCGCAAAGCTCCCAGACGGCTACAAGCCTAACGAGTTCTCAACGGACGCGCTCACACACTCAAAGGTCAAGCTGACCTGGGACGCCGATGATGCGACAAGGAAGGAAGTACAGAAGCGTGCTTTCTCGCGCAAGGAGATCGACGAGAACGAGCTGCAAGCATACTTGGGCACAGACTCGTCATCTTCCGAAGACGAAGAAGAGGCAGCAAAGATGGACAAGGCCGCAAACCTCAGAGCGGCATTGGGGCTGGAGGCTCCAGGCAAATCTTCAAAGACGAAGAAGAAGCCGTCTGCGAAACGGGACCGCGACTTTCCAAAGCCGGATAGTGAGATGCAGATCACCTTCACAGGAGGACTATCTAACGGAGCCGGCAACGGCGATGTGTTTGAGAACGATATTCCACTGCAAGAGACTACAATGGAGAGGTATATTCGAAAGGAGAAGGAAAGGAAGGCGAAACGTAAGGAGAGATGGGAAGCCAAGAAGGCCGGGCGCGACCCTGACGGTCCGGTCGAGCAGGAGACGAGTGTACCGGCGGATGCGAACGATGACGATCCGTTCAACGACCCATTCTTTGCCTCGGATCCTGAAGAAGCTGCAAAAGCCTCCAAGCCCAAATCCAAGAAGTCGGAGAGGGCCAAGAAAAAGGCAGAACAAGAGCAACAGGATCAGGCTGCTGCGGCTGAGCGTGCGAACCTGGAACTGCTTATGGCGGACGAAGACGATTCCAAGTTGCGTCACTTCGACATGAACGAAATCGTTAAATCGGAGAAAGCCAAGAAGAAGGGCAAGAAAGCGAAGAAGAACGCTCCCATCATAGAGGACAACTTCAAAATCGACACTACTGATCCCCGTTTCGCGAAGCTGTACGAGAGCCATGAGTTCGCTATCGATCCCACAAACCCTAGGTTCAAGGAGACGTCAGGTATGAAAGCGCTGCTAGAGGAGGGCCGCAAGAAGCGGAAGCAAGGTCAGGAAGAAGACGAGCCAGACCTCCAAAGAGAGACGAAGAAATCCAAACAAGGTGCTGCAGATGGCGACGACGACGTCAAGAAACTGGCTGCTCGCGTCAAGGCGAAGAGTAAGCAGAAGTGAAGTAGGTTCTGTAGATAGAATTTGATACCCGGCGAACAAGCTTGCACTAGCCACACGCTCTCGAGGCATGTATATTGATTGTTCCAAGATTTCCCACATGGCGCTTGTCGCGAGTGTCCGTGGTAGCTCTTTCCTGTCCTCCTCTTTCCTTGCTTCGTGCCATGACACACGTGAAGCCCGACAACTAGTCATTCTGAGCAACTCCCACCACATCGCCGCCTCTCCCCTCTCTCCTCTCTTCTTCTCGTCTCCTCGTCGCGTGCATTTCGTCCTACCATCTCCGCACACATATATCACCTCTAGCATTTCTCAACTCGTCCCAAACGCTATGCCCTGTTTGGGCCATTTGTACAGCCTTCTACTGTTGCGTTGGCGGTTCCTAGATATCTAATCCCACGCCCAGTCCAGCCTCCGGCTGTCTACTAGTACATGGCACCACGATGGGTCACACTCGATAACATTGCGGTCTGGAATGGAGATTGTGTCACTGGAGCAGAACCAGATATCGCTGGCGTCGGCGGAAGTTTCTATGCTCGCTTATCCTGAGATTGCTCTAACAATGTTGCAGGTCGTTTTGTCGTTTGTCATCGCGAGCTTTATGACCACGTTCGCCTCCATTCTCGCTATGCTTCTCGATCAGGCCTTCGACACGAAAGGGCACTTCACGCCTCGGGCGCCGCTCACATACATCCGCGAGCGATTTTTGGAGAACGAGTGGAAGAAGCATTACGCGTGGCGTCCATTTTTAGACCCACTCATCATCGGGTTCGGCGATCAGCAGCTCATTACGGGCTACGCTGTGCTTCTGAGTGGATGGATCAAAGTATTCTTTGCTTTCTTTTGAGATGTGCATTACTGACAGTATATGTCTAGGTAGCTCAAGGGTCCTTTCGACTCCAAGGCGCTCATTTCGTCCTCATCCTTTGCATCTGCGCCCTGCCATCTTCTTCTCACCTCGCAGCACTGATAACGCTCCGCAAGTACTTCCGCAAGTACAAGCTTATTGCGAAGATTCGCCACACGCTTGTTATATTCTTCGCAGTTTTTCTTCTCACTTCCATGATCGCCGCTATCGCCGTGCCGCTGAGCCTCGTCGAGGGTGACGATGGTGAATCCATGGTGCGAAGTCGTGTACAGCGGCTCTCATTTCTCGTACCTCTATTCCTCATTCTCATCGGCTTCTCGATGGCATTGGTGTGCATCTTGTATGACTCGGAAAGCAGAGGTGTAGAATCGCCGTCATCTTCTTCGGAAAGTTCGATACAAGCTCTCGTACGCCGCTTCACCGACCCGACACAACACGAGAAAGGACCCTTGTTCCGAAATTTGTCTCCAGCCCGACTCGGTTTACGCTTCATATACTATCTATTCCTCAACCCAGGGATTACGTTTGTGGTTCAGATCCTACTCGCGATATTGTCTGCTACCTTGGTGCTCACACAGAAGTTTGCAGCACCAGAGGAACCAGTAAGTTTCTGTGGCTTGCAGGATGACGAAGAAAACGTCTGGGGGTTTGGACAGACGTTGAGGATATTAAGAAGGGCTTCACTAGAACGCACGACTAGCGATGTGCATGTTGCGCGTGAATAGAGGAAGTCTTGCGCACTGGACCTAGATTCGAATGACATTTGCGCTACAACAGATATCCATACCTGATGCTCTATAGTTTTGACTTGTTTTGGGCTTTTTGTTGAAGAAACTTGACTGCGAACTCAATAGCAGCCTCATATCCATACACTCCCAACCCACAAATCACTGCTTCAGCCTTATCACTCAGATAACTGTGATGTCTGAAGGCCTCCCTCCTGTGTACATTACTGATGTGTACTTCGGCAAACGGTATCTCCACCCCAGCTAGAGCGTCCCTCAACGCCACGCTTGTATGTGTGAAGGCGCCGGGATTTATGACGATGAAGTCGACGGCGCCACGCGCTTCATGTATGCGATCGACGAGTACGCCTTCGTGGTTCGATTGAATATGCGAAAAGTCTGTGGAGTGAGCGGTACATTGGTCGCGCGCAGATGTGACGACGTCGGAGAGGGATGTGGAGCCGTAGATTGTGGGCTCACGCGTGCCGAGGAGGTTGAGGTTTGGGCCGTTGATTAAGAGGATGGACTTGGTCATGCTGGATTGACGGGCAATGTGTGTAGACTCAGCTTAGGAGGGGAGGGAGGATTTGGGATGGAAGATGCTGAGGTGTATGAAAGTGAGCTCAGAGAATGCGCTCCTGTTAGCTGTTAGGGGTGTATAGTAACGGCAGCACTGATCTGTCTGTCGCGTCGCGTAGATGAACTCAGGCATGCAAAGCTCCATTCCGACGTTCCGATTTGGAAAGGGAAAAGTCCTTACCCCCAACCCACATGATCGGCCATCTTTCCTTCAATCCCAAAGAACGACGTCCCACTTCCCTACATACAACTATCAGCACCCTTTCCGTTTCTAGCCGATGCGGCTCTAGACGGGAGTAATGGGACGCGATCGGTCCTGGCGCGCGTTGGTCGGTCGCCATGGCGTTTCTACCTTTCCAAACATCTGCTTGCCTTGCACAAAACACAAAAGATCAACATGATGGAGATATCGAAAGAGGAGCTGGATGACATCTACACGTTCGCTGTGAAGCTGGGGCGACAGGCGGGCAAAATGCTCGTGGATGCCGCGCAATTGAGAATCGATGGTGGGAATGCGACAGGACAAGAGAAGGAACATGTCCAGAAGGAGAACGCTGTCGATTTGGTCACAGAGACGGATGAAGATGTCGAGGCTTTCATCAAGAAGGCGATAGCTGACAGGTTTCCTCAGCACAAGTATGTCTTCAGTTTTCCAACTGCCTAGCTGTACATGCTAACATCTAGTAGGTTCGTTGGTGAAGAATCCTACAGTAAAGGATCATCACGCGACTACCTAATCGACAACTCCCCAACATGGTGTGTAGACCCCCTCGACGGGACCGTAAATTACATACACCTCTTTCCCATGTTCTGCGTCAGCATCGCCTTCATTTACAAATCCAAACCGCTCATTGGCGTCATATACGCGCCGTTTACGAACCAGTTCTTCTCTTCCTGCGCTGGTCGCGGCGCCTTCTTCAACGAGACCCAACGTCTTCCACTAGTCCGAAACCCCATACCACCCATGCCCGAGAAAGCACCTAGTGGCTGTATCTTCTCGTGCGAATGGGGCAAGGATCGGAGAGATACGCCTGATGGCAATATGCATCGTAAGATTGAGAGTTTCGTCAACATGGCGGCTGAGGTTGGGGGAAGGCAGGGGAGAGGGGGCATGGTACATGGAGTCAGAAGTTTAGGGAGCGCAACACTGGATCTAGCATATGTTGCTATGGGTGCGTTTGATATCTGGTGGGAAGGAGGGTGCTGGGAGTGGGATGTTGCGGCTGGCATTGCCATCTTGCAAGAAGCTGGGGGATTGATAACTACAGCAAATCCGCCAGAGGATTGGGCTGGCGCACCGATCGAAGAAGTGAGGTTGGGCAGTCGATTGTATTTGGCTATCAGGTAAGCCAGCACCTCGGGAGATCAGAGAGACACTAAAGCTAATGTTGGTTTGCAGACCGGCGGGACCATCACCAACGGAAACAGGTCGGCAGTGTCAAGAGAGGACAGTCCGCGAGGTATGGCGGCGAGTGCGTAACTTGGACTACTCGCGGCCTGGAGCTTAGCGATTTGCAATCTCATATTCTTCACATAACCACATGGCTTGCATAGCCCCCTCGCATCTAAAGTGTGTATTTATGTATGTATGTACAGTTCCATTGATATCTATAACCTTGCGTCATTCAACTTCTTAGCAATGGCCTCCTGCACCTCCCCCACGGGTAGATCTGCCACCGCCCTCCCTGTCCAATACCGATCCTGCTCTAGCCCCTGGTATATTAAAGCCTCCGTCCCCAGTACGATCTGCCAATCGTTCTGTTTCCCTATCTCCGCTATCTCTGTCCAAGTCGTAGGATGGTAGCACATTTCTAGCAGCGCTCCCTTGTGTGACTTTGACAGGAAGCATTCAAGGACATGTCGCGCCTCGATTTCAGCGGGTGTAACAGGTGTGAAGTTCGGTACACAGGCTACGATCGCCCCGACACCTTCCAAGCTTTGAGCTTGTGAGACGGTGGAGACATGGATGAGGGAGTTGCCGTAGCCGCGGGCTGTGCACTCGCTGATTACGGCGGTGACTTCTGCGGGATCTCTGTTGACCTGGGGTTCTACTGTCAGCGCCATCCTCTGGACTTTAATTGTCTCCTTTCTGGATTACTCACAAGATATATGGCGCTAGCCTTCATCCACTTCCTCAACGCATACACTGCGCTTCTCGCGGCACCGCCTCCACCAATCACCAACGCAGGTCTGTTCTCAAATTTTGCTGGGTCCACATTGTATGCGAAGGCATCTCTTATCCCTATTACATCGGTGTTGGTGCCCATGTATAACCGGTTGCCCGAAGCGTCTTGTTGGATGAAGAGTGTGTTTACTGCGCCTACATCCCTTCCCTCTTCTGTGAGGCCGTCGAGATGTTTGAGTATAGCGACTTTGTGGGGCATTGTGACCGATGCGCCTGCACTTTTGTCAATCACGTTGGTTGGGGTTGATTCATTACGGGCTACCCTTACCGTAAAACTGAGGATGCTTGATTAACTGTAGGAACAGGTTCATGTCTCTTGACTCCAAGGGATATTGTGCCCAGTTCAGCCCTAGGTTGTCGTATACGGTTTTGTGTAGTAAAGGCGACATCGAATGTGCGATCGGATGGCCAAAGAGGTACCCATGGCGCTCGACTTGTGATACTTCTGGTATGCTGGTTTCGGTAGACATGGTGGAATGTGACTGTCGTGTGCTTAGGAAATGGAGATGAAGTTGAGGGAGGTTTGCCGTTCAGATAATGCCTGATGCCCTTCCGGATGATGAGATTTCGGATGGCGGGTATTGGTGGTCAAGCTCCAGGTGGGCTCCATCATTACGTCCAATGCATGCGCCAATACCCCAGATTCCACGCGTTGGAGACCGGAAAAAGTCATGTCGCGTGTGGAGAAGACGCGAGTCAAGCGCGTTCAGGTTATGCTCCGG
>JAESFQ010000552.1_pt1 | contig 13838 bp, 11 predicted proteins | sample 9269431 | NCBI WGS metagenome assembly JAESFQ01 (sample SAMN14502588, study PRJNA617103) | algae metagenome | isolation source: Plectolyngbya sp. WJT66-NPBG17 and co-occurring heterotrophs from well... | place: USA: Mojave Desert, Joshua Tree National Park, California | collected 2006-08-06
CTGTCTTATGACTTGTCTCGTGCGTCCTGGTATCTGATTTATCAACTCTCTAGCAGACGTCACATCACCTTAAGCTACCTAGAAGTGCGTAACGAGTTTTCTTATGTAGACATCGATGATGCTGAAAACATGGCTCCTGTGCAGTGGAGAACAGCCGGTCCATGTAATAGTTGGATCACAAGGCGTACCCTTACGTCAACAAAACAAAATGGGGGCTCGATAAGGCCTAGCTTGTCTGTATCATGAACCGACCAGCAATTTTCACTTACTATACATAACTGCACATCTGATATCAACTTGCCAAGCTTAAACACTAACGCATCCGCCTGAGCTATTTTCGACAAAGATACCGCCGTAGATTTGCCCTTCGCCACGTAGTGGTATGCGCTCTTGATACCCATCAAACACCACTGTCTCAGTCTCCGTCGGTTTCTTCGCAATACCAACCTGCAATTGCCCGCCTCCAGAGTTATCGTTGGGCATAGCATTCGTAACCGCCTTCAATGGTTTGTCATGCGTAGAGTAGTATACCTTCATCGTGCTAAATATGTCGTCAGCTCTCACATCTCGGCTCGAATACCACGCATTGAAGGGTGAAGAACACTTACTTCCGTGCATAATCCAACTGCACCCCAAAATTCTGCCACTTCCCCTTCAAAATCGGCGTCCGAAACACAAACTCATTCTTCGCATTCTGAATCTTCCAGCTCTCCCTCTCCTTCTTTGTGTCCACACCCGTCCCACCATCACCAACAAGCACAACACCACCAACGAACATGAATTGGTTACCGGAGTAGTCGCCTTTCTCATGCCAGACATTCATGTATTCATGGCTTAAGTTCAAAGGCCTTCGTTCGTCTTGCCGAATACTCCAATGGAACGTCACAACGCCCATATCCGCTGCGTCAGCGCCAGCATCGTTCTGATCTTCTTTTAGCAAAAGACCCGCGCGGCGAAAACCAGTTTGCAGGTTCTCGCCCCCACGGAATAGAGAGCCGTCATCGATAGTTACTTCGACTGGTTTATGTTGGCGCGGGTTGTCGAAGCGAGATAGAGGGGCGACCTTTGCGGAAGGAAAGAGAAGGATCGAAGACCAGGTGCGATTTTCGCCCTTGACGTAGTCGGGGTTGTAGGGCGTGGCGCCCTGGGCTGTATCGAAGGATTGGAGGGTTAAGTTGGAGGATATGCGACCGTCAAAGATTATGGGGCATTTGATGTTGGATTTGGGTTGATGTGGGTGGAGCTGAACTGGGGTTGCGAATGCGAAGCCCAGCAAGGGAAGTATAGGGAGGAGATGCATGTTGAAGTAACGTTTTCCTAAGGAATGCCAATAATCATGATAATGCACGGTGAGTATGTTTATAGGTTTCGAGAGAGTGTTACGCTAGTTGCCTTGTGCATATTAGCTAATTAAGTTGAGCGGCACGACACTATGGGCAGAGATCTAGTGCAGCCACATTTACCGGAACACTATTGGGTCCAGGCCGACGGACCTGGAAGCCGGGGTTCTATCCTTTACGTCCACTAATGCCTGCCTTCGCGATGAGACTAGTAACGGGCTTGCACGCAAGTTCGAAACCGCGATGAGCAAAGAACACGCCCGCGTTCTAGACCACAAATGGAGCAAGCACATCTCCAGTACTTCTGCCGTCCTTCTTTGTCCACCCAACCCACACAAAACCTCTCGAAATTCTCTTTGGAAGCTCGTTGAAGTAACCGATTGTTGTGCATCCCGACAGCCACATCAAATTGCGCAATAAACTTATAGGGCTCATCGCTGTCGAAGATTGCTTGACCTTGTCCGCTGTCGATTGAGTATGGATATGTCTTTAGTACCGCGATGCAGGCGATATGCAAGGGCTTCTTGTATCTTCGCGCTATAAAGCAATTCGTCAACTTGGAGATAAAGCAAAGGGCTATATTTCTGGCGTTCGCATCAACTACGTTTGTGATCAGTTGATCGCTGATCGCCCTACACTGGAGGTTTGCAAAGTCACCGACAGCCTCTACGAACAAGATGAGAAACTTCTCACGACAATTGTCTCCGAGCGGAGCATCAATCTCACCACTGGCACCATAACCCCGGCGCTGTCCTAGAGAGAGCGTACCTGTGGTCATCAAGGCCCACCCTATGCCTGGATCTTGAGCATCGCGCAACTGAACCCTTCTGGCTAGGCGTTCGGCTTGGGCAGCATATTCTTACTCCAAATACATGCTGTCGACGATGTGACGGAAGCTTGTCATGTCGAGATGGGCTCGATTGCCAACGAAGAGTGCATGGCTTTTGCGGCATTCCAGTAGCTTGGAAGTAAGCTATGCCATACGTGGGTTTGAAACGCGGACTAGGCACAGTGGGTCGGGCAGAGCTGGGTAGTGTTGAACGCAGCCAAACACGTCAATCCGCTCATAATAGCGTTTGAGAATACAGTCATACAACTAGTTTCCACAGCTGATAAGGTCCTCCACCTAGCCGTGTGGCATCATATGGTACTAGAGAGAGAGGCCCTTTTCACTCAGTTGAGAGTTCATATTCTCCCAGCGCCACTTTGGCTCCATCTTTTTGTCACTGAAGAACATCGCTCTAACACTCGGCTTCAGGCGGGGTCTACGTCTTCGGGTCCCGAAACGTCTTGCAGAGCAGTTGGTGCAGAGGCAAGTCGGCCCGTAGGCATTCCTTTGAGCAGTAGCGGCTACATTCACACTTTGCGCAAATAATCGCAAATGCAGCGGAGACGAGCACGCGATTTCCAGGCTGCGTTCATGAAGATGTTCTTGTTTAGGGATTGAGATCGGGTGCGGTCAGGAGAACAGTGAAAGATTGAGAGACTGTGAACACTAAAAATGAACGTACCCACCTTCTTTGAGAACAAGAAGAAAATAGCGCAAACGTGCGCCAAGTATCCACCAAGGACTTTGGCAGGGCAAACTTTTCCCTTAGACCGCGCAGCAGGTGGACGAGACCCCTCAGTCACTACGTCAATGATGCACCACGTCGCAAAAGCGTTGCGACGGCAGTGCCGGCAGTTTCGTCGCTGTTATCGAACTGACGGTCAAAGTCGATAGAGGTTCGTCGTTTTCCTCTTCAACTCACTCTGTATGGGTTTTTGCCCTTTACCCCAGAACTTGAGAGAGCTGATCGGTTTCCAAGTCCACTGTGCCTCGTCATTTAATGCGTTGTCCAAGATCCAAGTAATGGCAGCTGTGAATGCGACAACTCCAATAGCGCTAACCCAATAGATCCAGAAGTCACTTCGGTTCTGAACATTCACGCGACAAATTAGTGTATGTTTCACCGGTCGTTCGCGCACAGTTGTCTTACCGGTGCATAATTGTCTTGCATGCTGAATAAACTGCTTGTGTATGCCAGCGGGATGAAAAGCAGGGCAAGAAGGTTGAGTCGTTTGACTCGCTTCGCCTCTTCAAGGTTCTGACGATTACCAGCAATCGATGCCAGTCCGGTCATTGCCTGGATGAGATTGTCCGCCCGCTCTTTCAAGATTTTGAGACGAAAATAGACATATTGGTAGTCCTTCTGACAGTCTTTCCATGTTGACACATGTGTCTTGACAGCGCTATTGATTTGGCCGTTTAATTGGTAGCCGAGACTGAGCAAAGCATCCTCAATGTCGTCGCGATAGTTGCCACACCGACGCGAGATGGTCTGTAAGCTCTTCCATTGATCTTGTTCTTCAACCCATGCGGTAGTGAGTCGCAGCTCCAACGAAGGTAGCATCACTTTGATGTAGTCAACAAGCTGGAGGTAATGCGCAGCAACGATCTTCTTCAGAAAAATCGCCGATGTATCGGGTACTGCCCACTCGTCTTGTGAGAATAAATCAGAGTGTTGTTGGTAATAGTGAAGGATGTCGCGCAGCATCGACGTGTGCGGGTGCTGTTTCTTGCTATGGATCTGATGATGGGGAATGGGTGGAATGAAGTCAACATAGCCTCCCTGGAAAGATGTGTTTCGAAGCTCTTCGCGAAAGTTGACTATGGAACGAAGGGTGCCGTCCTCAGGATTGACCTCTTTGGGTGGAGGAGATAGGTGGAGCAGCTGAGGATCACACAATATCACAACTGTACAAGTTAGTCGACAGCACCCCTAATACGGCCTACTTCTTTCGTCATCAGAACGAATCATGTGGTCCTAGGGCGGTAAGGCGGACTAAGACAGTGATGCTGAGATCGATAATGTAAAAATACATACCATCCCAACCGCCATTTTCGGTCTTACGAGACCACCACCCAAGTTTGCGCCGCAGTATTCCCACCGTGCTCTCCTCTTTTTGACGTGACGCTGTCATGCCTACATGCCGTCTTGTTCGCTCGCAGAAGAAGTAGCGATTCTCGAGCGCCTTGTTGAACTGCCTTAATTCGCAATACTGGAGGTGAAAAGCCTGTTGTGGGTCTAGTAAACTAGGCTGGGGCAATGCATCGCTCACGGGCGTAAAGTCGTTACTCCAAACGCATGTCCTCTCTTGCCGCTGGAAGAAGGTAGGGTCCATGAAGAAATGGCCACCAACGGTCGCGACGTAATCAGGAGCTAAGCCCTCCATAACATAAATACGTCGGCGGTTGTGATCATGCGTTGTGGTCTGAAAGTGTTTGCGAAGGTCTTTCACGCTCTTGAATTCGGTTGTTGTAAAGGCAGGTACACTAGTAGCGGAAGCGTCCAAGAGCGCTACAAGCGCCTTGCCGTTCATAAGTGGCCCTTTTGCATTGTTCGGATCGGCTTTCTTCAAGCCAGGATTGGACCCGCTCAAAGCTTCGATGTATTCGCGATACGGGCCTATGTAAGATTAACGACACTTGTAGAGGGCAGTCTGACAGAGTATATTCTACCATCGGCACACAGCCACGACCCGACCAATGGCTCTTCATCCTTCAACATGTTTGGACTTGGCGTGATGGTCCTTGAAGTCGCGGCAACGGACGTTTTGGTAGATTTGGAAGCTTCGGCGACAGTCGCCATCTCGACAGTGTTGACGCCGTGGTCGGCCATTGCAATGGCTGTGCGTAACGTTCTTGTTATCAGGGTATGAGCGGATGATTTGCTCTTGAGGTACTGGCTAGCAATGTGTCCTTATCAGGATTTCAGAAGGCGTCGTCGTAACTAGGACGGGATGAACGAAGTGATCATTCGACATTTTCAAGGGGCCGCGGCTCTGCATCGAGGCGGAGCTTTGTCTGCATCAATTGGGGCCGTAATTGCGCCACGTCATCCGTGCGTTCATAGAGTTCCGCATGTGGACGCATGCTCATGTTGTGTCTGCACCCTAGGCACATTGAGGCTGTGAAATGCGGCCGGCGAGTATTGGACGGCGGGGAAGAGTTGAGACTAGTCATAATTCTCCAACACTCACGAGTTTTACTTCTATTGCCCATTGTTGTAGACCCTCCGTTTATTCGGAGTGATGTTAAGGCTTACACTTATTGTTTGACGCCATGATGAAGCCAGTGTCAGGCCTTCGAAAGAATTTTGAGTGATTGAGGAGATGCCGCATGAAAGACTAGCGCGTCAGCCTTGGCGCGCCTCTTCGTCATCCTTCCGGGGTAGTCTCCAGAGTTCTCCGAACATTGCAGACAGTCCAACGTAAGTCCACTGCGAATCCTCTACTGCGTCCATCGGTGATATGCATAATACTCAACGGGGGCAATGGTCGACTTACTTAGCCTCGTAGGGACGACTATACGTTAGCCTGACAGCGACTCTGGCACATCTGGACATTCAACTATAATTCGAAACTATGCTATACTTTCTCCTTTCGATGACTGAATGGCTTAAATATACTACGTCATACCATTTGTCTTTCCAGAGGGTTTCAACTAATCTCTATAGGTCTAGTGCAACCAGCCTTCATAAGTGGAAGCGTACAAGCTCATAAGGTAGCATCTGAAGGTTGTATTAACGCCGCTCTTCGCCGCCGCGACAGGTATCCATTACCAGACGGATTTTGAATGCATCGACAGTAAGGTTCATGCTTAAAAAGTGAGATTATACAGGCCGGGGCTACAGAAGCGAAAGCTAAGGAACCATCACGCCATGCTATAACCGCCAGTCGAAACCATCCACATCCTCGTCGTACATGTTTGTCGTACAAAGCTTTTCAACGAATCTCGCATTGGCACGCCCCCTTGAAATATCCGTATGTCCTCAGAAAAAAGGACTACGATTCAACGATCGAACTCAAACTAGTTCCGCCCCGGTGCCAATGCCCAACTCAACGCACTAGATCCCCTCTGTGCATTCATGCCACCACCTTGAATCTTCTTCTCCCGCAGGTATGCATCAACCTGCTCTTCAGTCATATTGCGGTGCTTCATGATAAGAAGCTTCTTCCTTTCCTCCGCTAGTACTTGACCTTCGGTGCTGACGACTAGGGGCATAGTATCGTCGAGCAACTTGGGCTTTCTGCTGAAGGGGTTCAGCTTCGAGAACATGGATGACTTGGGGAAGATTATCGGGTTGGCATTGGGATCTGAGAGACATTAGTTTGGCTTTCGTGAGGGTATAACTGACGCTCAACTCACCTTGCGTAGCCATTGTTCCAGAGCTGGGTCGATCAGGCTGTTTGGGAGGTCGTTCTTCGATGCTATGACAATATGTACCGCTGTCTACCGGCTCCTACGTACCATCTCTACGCGAAGTAGAAGAGTGGAGAGGCATGTATTATGCGTAAGGATATGCACTCGATTAGTTGTCTACCCCGCGTACTTCCAAGGCTGTGGCGTTCGATAAGTTGCAAACAAAGCCCTCAACAGGGGTTAGCGAGCAGGAGCGCGACCATTCACAACGCACGCGTGCAACAACGAAAACGCCTTACCGGTATATTAGTTCACCACAGCAGTCCTAATCACCGGTCAGAGTACCGCGGTGTGATAATGTGGAGGCTATTTCTGCTCCGACGACACGAGCGAAGCATCTCATCACTCCGCCTGCCAGTGTCAGATGAGCTGAACTTTAGATAGACGTAGCTCTATGCTAGAATGAGAATCAGCGCGCATGGAAACGACTCTTTCGATCGCTGCTGTTAGGTCAAACACGATGTTGGAGTATGCGAAAGCAATCATTTTAGAAACGCAAGCAATACAGTTCTCTCAGCGACTGTACGTGTAGTCGACTTATCGAAATGACGTCTCATATCGATTCCAGGCTCGAAATACGCAAGGACGCGTAATTGCTTGAATGAAACCAAGTTGTCCGCAACGTAAGTTACGAATGCTTCTTGGGCTACATGCTCTGTATCGCTTGTTGACAAGACACAAAACCCCTATGGATGTTCCACCAGAGACTCTCAAGTCTGTAATGGAACTGAGTGGCTCGTTCCGTATACTGTAGATTGGTCGTTGGAATAGAACGAACGGTCTAGTCATAATGAAGGTAAGGCCGGATTTGGTACCTGGGTCGTAGCTTCGGTCGAACTCCGTAAAAGCGTCAAAGAAAGCTCTGCGTTATGAATATAAGAAGGACAGTAGGTGCAATGCTGTAAATGGAGCTTGACGTAAACAATGATTGGGAAGACGAGTAACAACCAAAACCCCCCAAGCACAAGTGGCATAGTAGGTAGCTACGGTGTTATCTGAGCGCGGCGCTAGCGGCAATGCGACGAACCCATGAATGCGGACGATTCAGGCCTCCGTATGCGGCTATTAATGTTGATTTGACCTGGCTAGTTCACCGAGGCTGGACGGCTGTGAGAGTTAGTTTCGGTGCAGTAAGGTATTTGAACTCACACGACACCATGGGAATAGAGTGTAATCAAAATCTATGTGATTCCGGTTTCCTAACGTCCCATACCATGGTTATCATGTCCGAGAAAATGACTTCTCATCTCCGTAAATGCTCAATACGCCTGCAATGCCCAAAAGGATACGCGCCTAGCCCATGAACCTTCGAAATAAATCATACGCTCAGTGCAGCGGGAGCCGTCACCTCCTGTGGTGGAATGCTCACAGCTGGTCCTGGCTCTGCTTCCGTCTCCGGTACCTTGATGCGCTTAGCTTCAGGCTCTTCATCGTCCCTCTCCTTGCGCTTCTCCTTCTGCTCTATAGCATTACTTTCTGGCTTTGCGGCTTCCTTGACTCTCGCGCGTTTGGAAGCTCGCGATTCATTCTGTGGTATGCCCAGATGCTCGTCAACAGTGTTTGCCTGTTGCAACAGGTCATCCACATTCTCCAAGCCCAACGCCTTGATGACGTCCGCGTAGCACTTTGATTTATTCATGGCAGCATACGCCTTCTCTTTTCCAGGTATCATCTGGCTAAGCAGGTACTTTGTATTGCCCCAACGATTCTCCACTTTCAATGCAAAACGCATGTATTCGGTCACAACGGTCTTCCACTGCGATCGCCACTCGTGTGGTCCGCCTTCTGCGTCGGGTCGAAAGCAGCTAGGATTCTTTTCGGCTTCGGTTGCGATCATTGCACCGTCGACGTTGAACTCTTCCATAAGCTTGTACGCTTCGGCGCGCGATGTGACGTCACCGTTCATGAGACATGCGACACCTGCTTCGTGGCATATTTCTCCAATCATCTTGAGCTGATGCCTGATTGCGCGCTCCCTGGGCCGCATAGGTGTCGTTCGACAATGCACTGTAAGGCCCGTGATGCCGGTGCGCACCAGTCGCTTCACCAGCGCTGCTGTCTCTTCTGGCGTTTCCAGTATTCGGATCTTGACGCTGATGCCAATCTCGAATGGCTTTCCCACTTCTTCAACAAGACTGGTCAGAATGTTACAGAGTAGATCTGGCGTCTTCAGCAACGCTGCACCCATGCCACCAGACGTCGAGAATGGCTTGGGGCAGCCTGAGTTGACATCAATTCCTGCGACATCCGCTGCTACCATCTTTGCTGCCTGCACTGCCAACTCGGGACTCGCCGTGCCAATCTGGTATATGAGCTTTCCCTTCTCCAGCTCCGGATGTATGCGGTATATGACGCTTTCGCGATTCTCGGGATCGAGTGTGGGGTTTTTGATCTTCGAAGTCGGCAGGCGCGAGAACTCCAGCGTCGACGTGTGGGGATTGAGTCTCTTCGTAGTGCCAATCATAGCGCGATCGATGGTTTCCGGTCCCCAGACCAAGTCTGCGCCGTACTTCAGTGCGAGGAGGCGAGAGGGCAATTCACCGGAGCGCACCATAGGCGCAAGCACCACTTTGCCACGGTAGTCGACACCATTTTTGGGAATAGGAACACGGGTAGGCTCGTTGGAGGCCATGACTCGTGTTATCGATCGTGATAGGGTTCGAAGCATAACATGCCTCCACGAGAAGAGGGCCGAAGTTTGATCTGAGTGAGTGGGGAGGGAAATTGCAGCCGTCTTCTGAGAGTTGGGCGCACGTGCCTCCGCTCGTACCCAGGTGGGGCTAGCGCGGGGGCGTCTCTCAGGTACCGTCTGCCAGACTCCAGAGAATCCCTCTCTGCATCATACTAATACCAAAAAATGGCCGTCGTCGACTTCACTGAATGCAGGCGTTATCACGCGAATCTGGCCAATAGGTGGCTGGTCGTAGAGAAAGGGCTGTGATTTCATCATACTACATGCAGAAAGAGGTACATGTCGTGCTGGCGCATAGGCGTCTGTCTCCTCCTACTGTGTTAACTGGTGCTCGGAATGCGTCACCATATGCCTCCACGGTTAACTTGAGCACTTGCGCGTAATGAATCCTTCCTTCGTGTTCATCAGCCGTAATCGCAACCTACTCCTGCTTGTCTGGCCTGTATTCATTCCGCTTTCTCCCGGCAATTACCGTTATTGTTCTCAGTCCAATGCCTAGCGAGAGCAGCCATACTCGACGCTGGCTCGACGACAACAGTCTTTGCAGCCCTATAGAACAGTTTCTTTGAGACGTCTTCGACAACCAGCAAGTGCTTGTCGTGGTTGCCGACGTCATTGTCATTGATCTCCAGTCGTTCGAGTTTGAAGTTTTGGAACACTTCGAATACCGGCTTGTAGTTGCCATTGCTCATATCAGAGAAAGACACATGGCGAAGCGTGTCGTTGAACAGAGCGATGAAGCTGACCAGCGTCGGATCGTCGGGAGCCGTGTCCCTAACGGCCAGGCTCACTAGACTCGGTACGTCTGTGGCTAACGGCAGCGGCGAGTCTAGCAGATGGCTAAGTTTGAACTTGAAGTTAACCAAGGCATCCAGAACGAGCTTACGTAAGGCTGGGAATGTGTTTTTGGTGATGGGTACGGTCGATAATGCCTGACCCAAATTGTAGTCAAACTTGAAGTCGCCGAACTCATCTCCAAGTATCAGGACTTCGACTGTCCTGCAGGCTTTTTCGACCACTTCCATCGTGGCATGTAACCTAAAGCAATGCGGTCCATTCATCTTCGTGGTGAGTTCGAGCTCCATGAGAGAAACATTCGACTCTGCCAATGTGCCCAACACAAGGTTCTGACCAATCTGAGTACCAGGGTGATCATTTGGGTACGCAAAGCTGTCATGCTTGTCAATTGACAGCAGTTCGTGAGTAAGTTGCATGAACCTGCCCACGACTTGCTTGTGGTAGTAATGAACATTGACTACGTTGGGCAAAGCCCTCAGACACGACACCAGAAGCTGCCAAGGTCGACTTCTGGTGATGGTATCTCGGAATGTCTGTGTACTGCTGCTGTAAAGTTCTGTCGAAGACTGCCACACCTCGGAACCAAGCCAGGTGGTCTTGTACTATGGAATCGATTTTCTTCAAGAGATGTGCTTCATCAAGCTTAGTATGTTTGACGATAGCTAGGTGCTCCTCTGATAGCCTTGGACCTTCCACGTAGCAGTAAGTCACAGTCAGTTTTCGGACCCACGGGGCCAAAGCCCTGGACCTTGATAGTGCCATAAAGTGTCCCATGCTCTGCCTTGAACAAAAATCGCAAACAGTCTCGCCAACCACCTTTGCAAGAGCTCGCCATGAGTGATCACGAATGGTGCTGCATACGAGCCGATGTCCAAGAAGACTAGCAGCTTTGGAACAACAGCTGTTCATGTCTTGAAAGCATCGCAGGTCAAACAAGTGCTTCTTTTCCGCGCTCAGCGATTGGGCCCCGCGCAGGGTCTTGAGCAGGATTCTTTCGAGGAGTTCAGATGGTAATAGTTCCAACCGGCTCGTTGCCACTGAATGTTGAGATATCGTTATCGTGGAAGCCAAGTAAGACTGACGTCGATCGTTTCGATTATAGAGGCGGAGTTGTGAACAGCTACAGACCATCAATCCTTAATAGCAAGTTCAACGACGATAACTCACAAAGAGATAGTTGTGTAGATCAGTAGGGCCGGACACTTATGATATGGGAGTAAGAGCAGTCCTGCTGGGTACCACTGTACACATTCTTGGCACGGGAGCGCTCTGTTCCGCACAGACCTGCTGAAGTTACACAGACGAAAACGGAGAAGATTTATGTGTGCAGCGTCTTAGATTTAGGCTGCTGCCTGGGCTACGCAGGAATTCATTCGCTTGAGTTAGGACTGTGCGACATTGAGCAAGAAGTTTAGAATGATGATCCTCTCATGTCTTATAGCTTCGCCTTCACTGAATCAGGATCGGCAACCTGGACCATAATTTTACCTAGTACAGTTAGTGACTCGACTCTTCACTCGTGATTAAGTGAGCTTACCAGTGTTTTTGCCTTCGAACAATCCAACTAGTGCATCCTCCGCCTTGGTAATACCCCCCTTGATGACTGTCTCTTTCCGCTTGAGCTTGCCCTCAGAGAGCCACTGGGCGAGTTGTTTCCTCGCTTCAGCGTACTTGTCCGCGAAGTCAAACACAACAAATCCCTGCATACGGATGCGCATAGAAATGATCATCATATAATTCTGTACGTGATTAGCAACATTATTTGCAGCCCGAACATTGAGACTTGGCGTACCTTTGGACCCTGAGGCTTCTTCTTGTTGTACTCCGAGATCGCGCCGCACATGACGAAACGCGCGAAAGGCTTGGCTCGTGAGAGAGCGAGGTCAAGAATCTCTCCACCAACATTGTCAAAGTACACATCGATCAGACCCTTGGTTGCAGCCCTGAACTTCTTCGCGAAGTCGGGATCTTTGTAATTTAGTGCCTCATCGAAACCAAGCTCTTCCTTTAGCCATGACACTTTACTGTCCTCGCCAGCAAGACCTAAAACCTTTGCACCCTTCAGCTTCGCAATTTGACCAACGACACTTCCAGTAGCGCCAGCTGCACCACTGACAACCACGAAGTCTCCCTTTTTGACCTGGCCAATCTCTAGGAGTCCGAAGTACGCGGTCAAACCAGTCATTCCCAATACGCCCAGCGCGTCGGTTGGCACAGCACCTTCCGGTAGATCCAGGGGCTCAACATGCTTCTCATTCAGCACTGAGTACTCAGACCATCCACACATACCAGTTGCGTACGTGCCAACGGAAAATTTCTTGCTCTTACTCGCAACGATGAGACCGATACCGCTACCACGCATCACTGCACCAATTTCCACTGGAGGGATGTACGATCGTGTTGGGTTCAACCAGCCACGCATGGCTGGGTCAAGTGATAGATAGAGTGTTTGAAAGAGTACTTCGCCATCTTTGAGCGATGATGCCGAAGGGACTTCTTGCTGCTTTGGTGTGAATGTCTTGCCCACGACAACACCATCTTGCGGCCGTTCGGCAAGGTGGATCGATGTGTATGAAGGCATGATGATGGCTGGTGATGCCGTGTGATGGAGATTGATCTGCAAAGACCTTTGGGCGCTTTCGACGGCTTCGGTGGTAGCGGTTCGGGGTAGAAGTTAGAAAGCAACGTGCCTCTGAATGAAGCTTGATAGTATGAAAAGCGGAGAGCAGAGAACAGCTCGCTCGTGTTGTTATTAGTTCTTGTCCGCACAGATCCACAGCCACTCTGCGGAGAAGATACCGAGGTTCGGGTGGCCGTTGCCCGATTAGGACGGTTACGCGATCGAAGGCCCGAATGAAGGAATGTCGACGACGACGAAAGCATGTGGTTACTGATCATTGGCACACGACGGCTTTGATTACTTTCAAGGCTCCGACCGTCTCTTAATACCTTCCATGGTCGGTGCAGGATATCACTAAAATGCAAATAACTCGTTGCGCAGTGTGTTCATGGACAGCTATCTCATACACACGAATGGACTACAAATCGTCCGTACATACATGCCACAGCACATGTGTGTTGATTCAACAGCTGTCTGCATCAGCTTCGAATTGTGCAGTTGCGACTTGACTATACTTGATGGTTTAGGCCCATTTCCAGGGCTAGCTAGATGCTCTAAGAAACGCGACATACAAAGCTACCTAGTTATCGCTCTGTATGGCCACACGAGACAGTACCTTTATGGACCAAACATCTGGCTGATAAACTTCACCGATGAATGACAAACAAGACGCGGTGTCCAAAAGCGCTCGTCGCAGCTACCCAGGTACTTACCGTTAGCGACTGATAGCCAAAACAGTAATCTTACACATAGGTTAGACAAGATGAGAAATGATAAACCAAAGACCTGAGAACGTTCCAGTAATGATCTAGAGCTACGGCCTTAGGAATCAGATCACTGTGCTATGGGACATGAGTTGAGCATACCTAGGTAGTTGACCAAGAGGCTAATGATAATGCCAAGCCACTAAGACCGACTGACTAAGTGTATCTCGAGCTCAGCATCATCGCGAACCCAAGCGGTACCAACGACAGCCAGCAACCTCACGATGCAGTCACTACGCAGAACAGCAGTGGCTGCTACCCGGATGAGCCGAGCCTCTCTCCCGCGTCAGTCGCGCCGCTTCGCACACGATGAGCACGCTCACGGTCACCCGAGCCCAGCCGTCGACGAGCCTATGGGCGTATGTCAACCGCCCTTTAC
>JAESFQ010000553.1_pt1 | contig 13819 bp, 13 predicted proteins | sample 9269431 | NCBI WGS metagenome assembly JAESFQ01 (sample SAMN14502588, study PRJNA617103) | algae metagenome | isolation source: Plectolyngbya sp. WJT66-NPBG17 and co-occurring heterotrophs from well... | place: USA: Mojave Desert, Joshua Tree National Park, California | collected 2006-08-06
GGAATGCCATCTTCGATAAACGTCAAGTCGGTGAGATAGACACCTAGCAAGACATGTTAGCTGGTTGATGTAAGGGTCCTGCTTGGGCACTACGTACCGAAGAAGGGTATACAAGGTGGATTCGCTCGATGGAGGGTGTCTCGGTATTCCGCAAAGTTCTTCGTACTACCCATGAGCTTGCGCATGCTTTCCAAAGTTGCCATGGAGCGTTGGTTGACGGCGCTCCAGGTCCTGTTCAAGCGATGAATGGGTGCAGTTCCTAGTGCTGAGATGATGGAGGTTAGTGTAGAAAAGTTGTTCAGTTGCCGGCATTTCTGCGTTGTGTTAGTTACTGATGTTGTATGAATCCTTTTGATACACTTACATCTGCAACGTTGACGAAGTGCTTGATGACAATCACTCTGCGCTTAACATCCTGCTGTGTAAGGATCATCTGCGCAACCCAGTTCGTCAACTGGTTGGAGTGGAGGATAAGCGCTTTGACGTTTGCGGCCGGATCAGGCTCGCCAGGCGCAAGCTTCTTCTGCCATGTCTTGTTCAGGCACTCGGTCGGACGGATCTTGCCGTAAAGCCTCGATTCGATGATTGTGAGTTGTCGGGCGAATTCTGTTGCATCAATGTCCAAAAACTTTAGCTTTTTCATGTGTTTGGGTAGAATCGGCTGTGGCGTCTGGGCACTCAAAGTGAGGACTAAGCGCTTGGTAGGCATATCCGGTCCCCGAGACCTTTGCTCCACTGATGTCATCAGTGGTGCCGCTCCTGGGGTGCTTGTGGTGGCAACGTGATCCTTTGCAAAGTTGTACACCCGTTGAATCAGAATCCGCGCCTCCTCGTCGTTGCCCTCCATCCAGTAGTTGTCAAACCAACTCTTGAGGATGTTGACGACTCGGAACCGGATCGGTTTTTGTTTCTTGTCTACCCAATGTTGATAGTCTTCCTTGGCCAACCCATGAGGTGGCTGTATACTCCATCGCTTTACCAACATCTCGAACAGCTCAGAGGCTGTGGTAAACGATCGGTATGTAAGGAGGAAGGTGTTGTTAAAGGCTGGATCCAGACGGTCGTGACGCGTCAATTGCTCGACAAGACCTGCCAAAGTACCCCCCTTCAGCTGAGGAGGTGTGGACTTGTGATCGTAGGAGATCTCGCCTTCATGGTCGAGCTTCAAGTACTCTGGAGTCTCTTCGATCGCCTGCTGTGGGATGACTGGAACTTCACCAAAGAAATCCTTGAGCTTCTTATTGCTGTTCGCAGATCGCACCGGCTCGACCTTGGCCTCGTCGCCACCAAGAGGTGTTCCTGCACTGTACGTCTCTGCCTTGGGAATGTTCCCAAGCAAGGGTCTCTCGGGCCCTGATGGTCCTCGTGTGTGAGTTGGTAGTTCGCTATCAGTGTTTCTCCTTGGGTCTGTACGGCTCACGATGTCGGCCAGAGGAACAGTGTCGGAAAGTTGCTGTAGCAGGCTATATTGCTGGGTGCATGTCGATTCCAGATCTCGTGCAACTGCTCGCACAGCGTTGATACGGTCTTCAAGTGAATCTCCACGTAATTCCGCCCACTCATCCCCTAGTGGTGCTGCTACTCCTTGACATGCAACCACGAGTTCAGATACGACATCGTACGCCTTCTGCTTCTGAACACTAAACTCGCTTAGTTGCTGCCCCTGGGCATCTGCGTCTAGTGAGGCGAGATTGATCTGTTCAATGGTGGAGATCCAGGGCCGACATGCCTCTAGCACCTTTCCTGCAGCACTGCACACATGGTCACCTATCGCTTGGTGTTGACGGTGTGAAACAACCGAGTCTCGGACCACTAATTGTTCGTCCAATCGCCGGAGGTTGGAAACTATGTGTCTCTTGACATCTAGCAGCCTTTCCAGTACGCGGGAATCAAGTTTGAGAGTTGGTTCAACAGAAGGTTCATAGTCGTCCTGGTCAGAGTACATGGAAGTGTTGGCATCACGGGAGTCAGTTCCGTTGTTCTGCCAGCTGCCTCCAGTGTTGTTGCCCACTACGAATCCGGGCACGAGACGCGGAATCTCCTCTCCGCGCTGCTGGCGTGCGACTTCGACAAAACCAAAGACGCCGTTGAGGACGCCCTCTGCCTCCTTCAGACACTTGGAGTAGGAATCAGGGGGAGGGAAGTCGGAGGCAGCGATATGCGAAGAGAGCACTAATTTGGAGAATCGCGACATGGTCTCTCGGAAGTGAGGATACAAGGCCTTGTTTGTGGATATGATAGAAGGGTTGCCAGAGTGATTATCGGTAGTACCTGAACCAGCAGCGAGTAGTAGTCGCAGATGGTCCGAAATGTCCTCGGCGCGCTTCACGAACTCAGACCTGTCGCTATTGTTGATAGCCTGCTTGTAGCGCTCTATGGCGCGGCGCATGTCCTCCACCATTCTGTTCCAGGTAAGAGGCACCGGGCTTACGTCGTCATAGAACTTGCGCGAATGTGTCGAGGTGCCATTTGACCCGCCTAGAGCTGGGCTGTTCGCGAAGGAAGTGGCCGTGGTGCCAGTGGGAGGCATGGCAGCAGAAGCTGCAAAGCTCATGCCGCTTTGATCGTAAGACCTGCCGGGGTAGCCCCCGTTCATTGATTCCATCGAGGTTGCCGACGAGAGGCCACCAGACAGGCGCTGCCTGTGCTGTGACACTGTGTCAGTACTCGCTATACGTCAAGTAGCACAGAACTTACACGCGAGCGGTATGAGCCCTTGATCCCTGGGCCTTCCAAGTCCGACGCCGATGTTTCATCGTCAGTGTCTTCCATGTGGTATCCGGAGCCTGATGCTAGCAGCTCAGCGGGCGGTCGCGACATATCCGGTATGAAGACATCGGTACGGTTGCGTGGGCCACTCTCATTAGCAGAAGGCGACTCCAGGGGCAGTTCCATTGTGCTGACTCCAGTCAAGGTGTTGAAGTAGAATAGCATGCCGTCTGGCGTGGCCTGGGGTATCCAGAAGGCAGCTTCCTCCTCTTTGTTGTGCGGTACATTATTGCGCTCGAGGGGCAGTATAGTGTCGTTCCCACCGCTCAACGACTCTCCGTCCGATGTGTCAAACTCGCCGCCGCCTGTCGACCTTGTCTCGTGATCGTCGTCGGCGTCGATGCCGTCTCGGTCGCTCTCGATGTCCTCGCTCGGGCGCTGCACGACGGCGCAGTAGTTGCTCGGGAACCAGCCGCGGACACCGTGAATGACTCCGTCCCACCAGCCACTCTCGAGCTGGGTAATAACCTGTATTATGTCGCCCGTCCGGAAGCTCAGACTCGTGCGATCGTCCGCCTGATAGTCATACAACCTAAATATGCGTGTACAAAGTCAGTAGGTGTCTCACATGCAGTTGGTAAAGGAAGATGACTTACGCGCGCACATACATGCCGCCAGTATCGTTCGTGGCGTTGAAGCCGCTGAGGCCGTTCATGGCGACGAGGATACTGAGCTGAGGGGGACGGGAGGAGAAGTCAACAACGAGCTTCGCTCTCGTAGGCGCGAAGAGCCCCTCTCCTATGGTCCTGGACTAAAGTAGAAGCGGTCGCAATGTGGGCCGACTGATCTTACGACGCGGTCGTTTTCGAGGATCTGATGGCCCGCGTGTTATGCCGGGGGTGGATGAGGGCATGCAATTGGACTAGAGGCGGGACGGCATGCGAATGAGGAGCCTGACTTTCGCGCCTACCTGAGCGACGTAGCGAATAGAGCCTCGCAGCAAGCACACTACAGTATAATTATGGCTGATGAGAAGAAGTATGGTTTGGAGCGAAAGAAACTGCAACTCCAGGGTGTGGGCATGCGTCGTGAGCGGTGGAGGACCCTCCAGGGTTGTGGGGACGCTGCTGTGCCATACATCACGTGTTGGGCTGGGTGCTGGGTATGGATAAAAGCAGCTAACAATGTGTCAAGACCCGGGCCCGTTCTTCAGTAGGATTGTTCTCGGAACCCGCGAGCATGCCTACATATTGCAAACCCTCATGCACGTCTATTCGCTCTGCCAGCTTACAGCCGATGTCGTGCATGTACCCTGAGCCGGTCATATATCCATTGTCCACGCCGCAGCTGTCCAAAGAAGCTGTCTACACCGACCATGATTGCTATACATATGCCATTGATAATACGGCCCCACCAAGCCCTCGATGCAGTACGGAAGAGCGTTTGATGCTGTAAAGCCTGGCGATGGAGCGGGGACCATGAGCTTTCCATCAGCTGTCAGCTCGTCTAGAACACTGCCTGACTCGTTGCATATTCTCGCGTCTTTGCACTATGAAACGTGGTCCTCCAGGATAACGAGGACCTCCCTCCCGTTGCGGGCGGATGCCGGCGCATCGAGGATTGTACGACCGTCTATCTTGTACAAGCATGCAGGCTTCAACTTCTGACCTTTTGCGTCTGTCGTCCCTTCGCATCTCGTTTGCACGGAACATTACTTAATGCCCCGCAATTCAGCGGGGGACTGTTACTTAGCTCTAGTGCGTACTTCTACTGAGCATGAGGCTCAAGATATCGAGGATACCCGGTAGTGGCTGGGGGCCGGTCAAACAACAACGCGATACTACAAAAGCATGCCTATATCACTCAATGCAGCGCTGTGTTTGCGGCGTTTTAGCATTTCTGGTTGGAAGCGGTGACTGACGCGCGCATCGCATCGTGGAAGGTGCGATGGAAGCTCGGAATGATTATTGCGGATCTTAGTGGCTGATGCCGGCCTCAATTTGCTTGGTTTGTCGCGTGGAAGCGGAAAAGGCGTCCTCCTGGGTTCTGCGACATTGGGTTGGTGGGCCGGAGGGTAAGTGCGTCAGCCATCGATTGACCAAGATCTTCCGCTGTTCCCCAAACATCAGTACTGTTGAGAAATGAAGAAGCGCCGCTGTAGAATGATGCACTCAAACGGAGAACAGGATGCGATAGATGCTGCCATGTGCGTGGGGGGTTGCAGCGACCATCCGTTCAGATGTCATCACAGCAGACGACGAAACCCAATAAATGTACACACTCGCGGTGTGCTGCAGGTCCGAAAGGGCGTACCTTTCACATGGGACTGCCTGGCAAGCTTTCCAGCCACCATTTGTCCTCGCTGAGCTAGGCGTTTGCTTCGATCAAATTGAAATGACCTGGCGGCGCAGACGGATGACTGCCGCGTCCGTGGTACGCGGAAGGACCGCCTAATGCCACTTGAAACGACCACGACGAGCCCGTCTGCTTCTAAAGCATTACGGCAAGTGTGCTAGCGCGGGGGGTTTCAGTGAAAAGCAAAGCCCCTCGCTGACACAGTGGTCACTGAGGGGCTGTTAGAGGAGTTGTAGGAGGCATGTTTAGCGATGGCTTGTGTAGAGTAACGGTGAGAGCAAAGAGGTGTCATGGCAGCAAGAACGTTTCCTAGGCCGCGACCAACGCTACATGCTCTAGGATCATACGCGCATCCCCGGTTCAAGGAAGACAAGCGGGGCATAATTTAGCGAGCTCTGCCACTTTGCCGCTGACGGAAGACTCAGTCGGAGTGCAGGTGTTATTCCGAGCCGAAAGATGTCGGCCAGACGGGTCGGTGATATTGTAACGCTGACCGACACACGCAATGAGGCATCGTGTTCATGGCATTGAATGTTCGTGTGAGCTCTGTACACTGTAGAAGTCTACTGCGCATGTGGGCCAGACTAACTTGTGGTGGGTCCGGGGAAGGGGATCGTAGCCCGAAAGAGTTCAGGAACGAGTGAGGGCAGCCGACAATCGTGTTGGAATTACTCGTGCTACAGCATTTGGTGGCGGAGGTTATCGAGGCACTCTGGCGTCATGGTGGGTGTGGGTGTGTGAGTGTGAAGGCGAGGGGCAACCCCTTTTTCCCGCGCCCTTCGTCATGGCGCAACCCAGACGACTGAGGGGCGATGGACGGGTGTTTGGTGTGTAGTGAGGGCTGTTGTAAGGAAACATGGCGCAGGCGTACCTTGGTGGGAACTCAGAAGTGAGGCGGTGAGCCACCATGTACACGGCCTGCATCTGATAACTGGCCGCCCCAGTACACTACTCCTCCAAGAGTAAAGATACTTGAGCGTCTTACCGCCTCTTGAGATGTCGGACGAAACCATGCTCGTTGAGGCTCTTGTGTAAGAACCATTGGACAAGCGGCTGCCATGTTGCACCTGGGGCCAGAAGGTTAGGGTTAGGGATGATGCGGGTTGTGAGCGAGGCGCCTGTTCGTGACGGTAGCCAGGTAATGGGAGAGTCCGCGAGGCTGTTGCTCCAAGGAAGGTGAGATGGTCAAAGTGGAAGTCGCCATGTCAGACCTCGGGATGTAGCAGGAGCGACCGACCCGCCGTCATGTCACTTGTCAACCACGGTATTCCAGAGTGACAACTCCAGACAGGACGGCGAGCCAGCAAAAGCACATGTCGCAATCAACGGACATGTCGCGTTAGATGAACTAGCGAGCAATAATCCGGTCCCCGCAACATCACAGGGATGTTCTGGATGGCTGGGCTGATGAGCTGGTGAGGCTGCCCTCCGGCACAAGGACAGTGCGCGCACCTAGGCCTGCAATGCTGCCCCCCATCAAACCCCTCTTGGTCTCCTTATTCCCCCTCGCTGCATCCATCTCAACATCCAACTCCAGCAGCCTTATCGCCCCATCATTGCCCGTGAAGCCACACGGCGCTGTCGCTTGTCACTCCGGTGTCGCACGTTAATTCACTTGCACTTTGCCTCGTATGCCAATCCGCGGGATGAACGAAAACCGCGCCCATTCCATCACACCCATCAACACACTTTAACCCCAACGCGTCCTGGCCGTTATACCATCTCCAACCATCGGCCGCACCCCGCTACAATCGCATACTACGCATCTCATCGGCTGACATGGCGTCCAACTCGTCGCCCGCTGTTCGCAAGACAGGCGCGCCCGAGAAGAAATACAAATGCCAATTTTGTAAGTCCCCCCTGCGCACTGCGTCTGAGATGAATACTGACTTGGTCATCAAAAAGGCAACAGAGCCTTCTCAAGAAGTGAACATCGCAGCCGTCATGAGCGCTCCCGTACGTCCGTCTCTTTTTATGTTGCCGTGGAGCTCTGATTGTTTAGAGAGGGGTAGCTGTTTACATACGCGCTGCCGTCGCGCGCGGGGAAGACCGACACACCGTTGCTAACTACCATCACTACAGATACGAAAGAAAGACCCTTCAAGTGTTTAAAGGTTTTAATCCCCAGTGTACGAGATGCATGTGATAGATGAACTGACTTCGTCTGCAGTGCCGGTCCACGTTCGTACGTCGCGATCTCCTCCTCCGCCACGATCGCACCGTCCACGCTAAGGACGGCGGCGCGCCCCTACCCAGCGAGCAGAAGCGCCGGACGAACAACAAGGCGGCCGATCAAGGGCCCGCTAAACAAGCCGCCGTCGAGAGCGCGACTACTCTCGAGCGCATCGAAGCCGATAACGATGCGATGCACGAGGATGAGGACCTCAACGCGGCCGCCATGCTGATGACCGATTTCCACCACAAGGCCATGGCGAGCCAAGAACCCGAGATGATTCCCGAGCACAACGAGCCCGTCATCTCGCCCACCGGCCCGTCTATGATGGAGCCTGTCATCCCATACACCGCTCCAGGCCAGAACATGCTGCCGCAGATGCCGTGGAGGGACTCGATGGTGCCCCAATCAGAGCCCAAGTCGTCGCCGAACACACATTCGGCCTTCAACAGCGCCAGCGCACTCGGCTCGCATCCCCACCAGCTTCCACCTCTCATGGAGCGTACCATGTCTGGCAGCGACAGCCTCGCCCCTACCTTCTCAGCCATGAACGGCGGCAACGGATTAGGTACCCCTGGTGCTCTCTCGCCGTACCCCTCCATGATGGGGCCCGTATCGCCCGTCGACTACCGCAAGTCACCCGGCCCTAACCAGGCTCTCATGATGACCCGCGCCCCTCAGCTGGACTCGGAAGAGCAGTGTGCCAGGATCTACGAGAACATCAAGCAGTATGACAGTGAGAACGCGCTCTTGGAGACGTTCCACTTGCCTAGTCTGAACACGCTGAATCGCCTGCTGAAGACGTACTTTGATCTGTTCCATCATCATCTGCCCTTCCTGCACCCCGCCACCTTCAACCCCACTGAGGTGTCTGCCCCGCTACTGCTCGCCGTGCTATCGATAGGCGCCCTGTATATTTTTGACCAAGACCAAGCCTACATGCTGCACATCGGATCCAAGGTTCTCGTCAATCAGTTCCTCCAGAACAAGGAAAACTTCAGTTCCCGCAAGTGCCCGCTATGGACGATGCAGAGCACCTTGCTTAACATGATTTTCTCCAGCTGGAGTGGTGATCCAAAGGGCCTGGAGTGGGCTTGCTCGATTAAGAGTCTTCTTGCCAACGTACGTTACTGCCTCATATATTCGTCAAAGCCACTAACACATTGCAGATGGTCGCTGGAAACCGATATGAGCTTAAGCTCCGATCTGATGCCCGTGATGGCGCTCAACCAAACCATGAGGAATGGGTCGTCGACGAGCAATGTCGTAGAACATACTACGCTGTCTACATCTTCTTTGGCCTACTGACACTCACATACAACCACACGCCGGCAATGGGTTTCAATGAGTTCGACACTCTGGAGCTGCCTTCTTCCGAGTCGCTCTGGACCATGGAAGTTTCGGATGACGAAGCATGGCGCGAGAGTCTCAGTGCTTCCAGAATTATCACGTTCCGCCAAGCGCATGACAACCTATTCCAAGGCGAGACTGCTCGCTACAGTGCATTCGCCACACGTGTTATGATCAATGCACTGTTCCTTGAGGTATGGTACCACAAGCGTAGTCCTGAAGCTCTTCAAGACGTAGTTACTGAGTACAAGCTTCGCCTGGCCCTGGAGACATGGGAGAAATCGCTTGAGCTATGTGAGCCCGAGACAGTCGTTGTACAACTAAGCGCTCCACACAAGGGTCATCCTCTCATCTTCAATGCTATGGCACTGTATAGGAACACCAGGGCCCGACTCGTGGTCGACCTCAAGTCCATCCAAGAAGCTCTCCGCTACCACGACTCTTACGAGGTGGCCGCTGCTATGACCAATGCCCGTGACAAGGTCCAGCGCTCACCAGAAATGATCAAGGTCATCCAAGAATGCTTCGACTGCATCGAGGTTGCTGCCGTACAAGGCATACGCTGGGTTGCGCGGACTTCGGCTACCAATTGGAGCATCGAGCATCCACTTACCGGCATGGATCTGATGGTCATCCTAACGCTATGGCTCTATCGCCTGGAACACGACGAAGAGCCAGCTACCGAAGAGGAGCTTGCCATGTACAACAAGCTGCGCAATTTGTTTGATGACGATTCCGTGGATGTCTACGGTGCGAAGCTGAGCTCCACCGTTGCACGACTTTGGGGAAGCATGATCGACGAGGTCGTTGTTTGGGGGTATGTGAACCGTTATCCATTCTTTAAAGCTCCCCACTAACGATTCACAGCATCACCAAACTCATGGGTGAAGCCTTCAAGCTACATTCACAAGCTCTTGTTGGCTACGAGGACGCCATGTCGTCTCGATCTGGATCTGCTACGCCGTCAATGGCTGCTGGCGGTGTCCAAGTCCTCGAGATGCAAATGGCCTACTAAGTTAGAGCCAACTCCAGCACGCTGCTCGCAATCTTTCAGGATGTAGTTTTCATTTTCGGTTTCTTTTACAGAATGTGGGTTTCCTTTAACTTATCGTCGTCTCCTTGCACTTAGGGGCATGGCAAGGAGTTTGGCGCTCCCAGCATCAGTCTATTCTTTGTCTCATTTCACTTTATCAAGATCGGGGTAACACGGCGCACGGGGCAGGTCTGGTCCAGATTCCTACACACTCGAGCTCATGCTTTGCTCATTCGGCATCCTTCTAATATCTTTCCCTCGCTCATACCCATCGGCATTTCTGGACTGTTGAAGGCTGGCCCTAGGTGCGTTATTGCTTCACTTCGGTCCTGCAACTAGCGCTGCCTTTGCATTTTTGGTAATATCTGTTTGTTTGTTTTGCCTCTACTTGGGTAATGTCTTTTCTTTGTGGCATCGGGCTCTTTCTTTACATATACCACAGTATGTCATGATTTGACTTCGCGGCGACGGAGATGGGAGATATTACGGTAGTAGATATGAGGTGAAGGTGTAACTTGGTCTCAGATAGTACTGTATGAATACGTCTTCCCTCATTAATCTGACTCTGACGCGAGTGCCCGCTGTTCGATAACACAAACACGCCGCGATGTTGTGTGCCCTAGTCGACTGGAGCCACTAATCCATGGTTACTCACGGACCACCCTGCATCACTAGCGCGTTGAGCTTCAATTTTCCAAAAAATCGAGAAGGAAGCTACCGCGCCCACCCACAGTACGACGCATTACGACCCACCACCGCATTCTCGCATTTCTAACTCCTACCAATTACATACCCTCGCTTGACTACACAATGTCGAAGGATATCGAAGAGAAGAAGCTGAAGAAGGAGAAGAAGGACAAGAAAGAAAAGAAGGAAAAACGCGCAGAGACGGATGGCGTGTCCAAGAGCAAAAAGGACAAGAAGGAGAAGAAGATCAAGGGTGATGTTGAGATGGTAGACGCGCTCGAGGCTGAGCTTGAAAAAGAGCCAGAAGCCTCCATGGTCAACGTTGTGGACGGCGACGAGCCGCGCGGCGCACTTGTTCCCTTTGCATTCCCTCTCGCAGACAATGACAAGGAGGTCAAGAAGATTCTCAAGACCGTTAAAAAGTGTACGTTTCTTGTTTCCTACTACTCAGCCTGCTGGCGCACCAAGAAATACCTAGACTGACGCTTCTCCTACTGCAGCCGCCAAATCCAAGACCCTCCGCCGCGGCGTAAAGGAAGTCGTAAAAGCGCTGCGCAAATCCGCTGCTTCGGGCGCCGGTTCCTCGCTCAGTGACCCCAGTGCCATTGTTGTCATTGCCGCTGATATCTCGCCCATGGACGTCATTGCACATATCCCCGTCCTCTGCGAAGACCACAACGTACCGTACATCTACATCAAGAGCCGCGCGCAGCTCGGCGAGGCAAGCGCAACGAAGAGGCCTACTAGTGTGGTCATGATTGGCAAGGAGAGGATGGGCAAGAAGGCTGGTGAGGGCGACGAGGAGTTCACCGAGGCATACGGAGAGCTGGTCAAGGTCGTTGGCAAGGCTGCCAAGACGGTCAGGAAGTAGAGGGTGCAATGCGCGTGCGACAGGTGGGAAAGAAGTTGTTCGATCATGTGTCGGGTGTATTGTGCAAAAGGGAAATGAGGAGTCTGGCGTTTTTTACCCCACGGTTGGCTCATCAGTCCTCCTACTGGTAGTGATTTAGTCCTAGAGATTGAGCTAGGTTTTCAATATACCTCTACAAAACTTCAGAAGGCGCTTGTCCATGGACCTTCTGTTTAGTGATCATATGTTGGACAGATAAGATTTCTCTTGCGACTATACAGAATCTCTTGGAAGAAGCTTTACTAGGATGATCTGCATGGACGAATGCCAGACCGTAAACGATTGTGGAAGTTATGTAAGTATCAAGAGAGTAAAGTATAAACAAGAAGAGAAGTCATCACCCATCGCCCGTCGTCGACATCATCAGTCCACATTCCACATTCCTCCAACTCTTTCCCTTCCTGACATACCGTCCAAACACCAACTCGCTAATTCGCAGCAGTCCACAGCGCCGGACCAGGGAACGTGTAAGTCGTAGGGTTTGTGTAAATGTTGAATACAATACCCGGCATCTCCTTGGTGTACAGGCTAGTACCTGGTACACCAGCCGTCGGCTTAACAGTACCGCTACCACCGACCTTGAGGTTCAAGCCTAGAGCACCGATTAGTCTTTCCTTTTCGAGCTAACGACAGCGCAAGTGGGTGACAGGAAAGACTTACACTGAGGATACAGCTGCGCGCCATTCACATTCTGGCCACCGTGGAGAGCAATAATCTCATGGCGAATGACGTAGTTGCCTGGCGCGAGCTTGGCCGGGAGCACGGTGGAGACCTTGAAGTTGTTCTTGATGAGCGTGTCTGTGACCCAGGTTCCCTGGCTGACAATGGCGGACTGCGAGATCTTTGACCAGCGCAGAGAAGCAGGTGTCAGCGTGGTACAGTCACCTGAATGGAAACAAGTGATTAGCACGAGTGCATGCCGTATTGGTTCATGTGAAGGACCTACCGTTGCAAGGTGCGATGTAGTTGATAATCGGGCCCTTGTGGCTGTCGGGCCATGTGTTCCATTGAAACTCGATCGTGTCTCCGGCGTTGACGTTGGCGTAGAGACGGCCGGCCGTGGCACTCTTGTGGCAGTTTACATCTGCGGTGCCAGCGGATGCGGGCTCGACGAAACCAATGTCTTGGTTCAACGCGTCCCAGCCTGCGGTTTGGGGACGACTTTCTTTCGGGAAGTAGTACCAAACAGGATCAGAGCCGTTGGTGAGAACCCCCTTGACGTTGACAGTTTTGACGAAGCCGTGGGCGGATACGGTGTCGAGAAGGACGGCAACGGCGCCGAGGAGAAGCGCGGATGTGTACATGATGATGCAGACTGTAGGATGAAGGCAGTGAGTCTTATCGCTCTGAGACTGATATGGTCCGTTCCTTTCTACTTACTCTTATATGTCTCCTGAGGTTTGGATAGTGTCACTGACCTCTCATGTTGATCCCAATTGAAAACGGAGTGTAGCAACCGATCGCATCTGGTAAGTCAAGAATCGTATAGTACCGTTAGATGACCATAAGTCCTTGTCTCACGGTCTCGCAACAGTAACGGGCATAGTTACCAAGGCGAAGCATGCTTGTTACCCTCTAGCCACACGCACATGGTGCGCGTTGTAGCTTCCAAGGTTTTCATGATTCGGAATTCGGTCACAAGCGAGGAAACTGATATTACTATGATATAGTATCCGCATCCAAGTGTGGTTGTGGCGTACAGCGGCGCGCCTCGCGCGTCCTGGTTTTCGTGTGGGGTAATCTATCTTCTCCGGGAAACTCATAACAAGTGCCGTTAGCGAGCAATATAAAAATTGTGCGAGTAGCGAATGACGTTCAAACGGTGTGCATGTTGAGGCCGCACTCCTCACACGGGCATTTGTGAGGCTGTGAAGTGATAATTGTTCCGTTGACCAAAGTATCGTTACCAGGGTTTTGCACAGCACCATACATCTCCTCCTCTTCAAAGGTCCAATACGGCATATACAGCGACTTGTTCGTCTACTTTTGCGGTCTTGAGGGACGTCTTTATCTTGTAGAGGCTACGAAGATCTGTCTGTATCGGCGCAAGATAGGTGCTGCGGGCGAGCGGCGCCTTCCAGGTACATTTGCGTGTGGATGCCGGAAGGGCGTTGCTGGGTTATTGTCTAATGTAACGGAAACTTCGCGATGTGAAGTTTCCGGATTCCACCTATGGCCATCTTTTCTCCACTGTCAGAGTGGCGAGTGGTGAATGCGAGGATTACCAGCAAGCTCTTCTCGTTATTGACTGAGCGAAGCACGCGCAACACATGGCTTGTGTCGACCGGAAATCAGTTCTCTGCCAAGATGGCCGATATTGATGAAGATGACTTCGGGATGATGGAATCGAAGGTCGAGATAGCGGGGCTCGTTCGTAGCTGTTACATGGTTGACTAAACATCATTTCGCCTCACCTTCCACACTGGTTAACTCCTTAGTCATCACGATAGATCAGGGACTTGTTCATAGGCGGCTAGAACATCTTCCATCGTAACACGCCAAAGGCTTAGAGCCTGGACACAACCGGTGTATGCTTCCTCCGGGCTCCCTAGAGTACACGCAAGCATCGTAAGACATTCAATGCAGTCGAACCTAAGAATAG
>JAESFQ010000554.1_pt1 | contig 13815 bp, 10 predicted proteins | sample 9269431 | NCBI WGS metagenome assembly JAESFQ01 (sample SAMN14502588, study PRJNA617103) | algae metagenome | isolation source: Plectolyngbya sp. WJT66-NPBG17 and co-occurring heterotrophs from well... | place: USA: Mojave Desert, Joshua Tree National Park, California | collected 2006-08-06
TGGGCTGGAGGAAACATCTTCGCTATGACGTAGCCTTCTGTTCCCTAGCTCTTTCTCAGTCGCACAACTTCGAGGCAGCTCTCAAAAGCTGAAGAAGCCAGCTCAATGTGCCGGCGACTGTACTATTGAAGTGATCTGGTCGCGAGCTTGCGATTTACTTCCCTGGCAATGGGACGAACGCGACGGAAATGTTTCGCAAGCTTAGCAAAGGGCGGCCGGCTCTAGCTATACAACGTGGTCTTGCTCAGCCGCGTACGTAGGTAAGAATATATCTCGGAAGAAAGTAGCGAGGACGTCTGCAGAGTGATTTTTGATGAAATTAACGAATATGAGATGGAATCTAGAACGCAATTGCGTCGATGACTGACATGTGGAAAATCTCGGGCGAGTACGTAATCTGGGGTTGCAGGGATGACCTTCTGCAGGAACCAGCAAGAGCCGCACGGTCTAAGCGAGTTGCGAACGTGTGCCTCACGCGACAATCCAATCAATGGCATTTCTTTTTGTCAAATCTACATTCGATAATTATGTTCAGTGTCTCTCTATCTATGCAGTCTACGGTTGAAGCAGCTTTGTGTGGTTCAGATGCATCTCATGAAATTAACCAGTGCCCTCCCAAAATGCAGCCGCAGCCGCAAGATCGTCAACGTTAAGCAGGTCAACGCCCTCGTCCCAGAGGATTCGCCACACTGCGTTCCTCGTACCAATAGGGTACGCTGGCTGGTTCCAGTACCTAGCCATGATGCCCTTCCCATGTGCCATGTCAAGCTGGCTCCTCAAGGTCTCCAGCTGGGTATTGTTGAACTCTCGCTTTCGCACATCGCCAAAGGACGATGCGAAGTTTGTGGACGCAATTGGCGATTCGTTTGCTGTGAGGTCTTGATACTTGGAGTCGTTGAGCTCGGCAAGTGGTGCATCGAAGAAGACGTCACGTGGGGACGATGCAAGGACGTCGGAAAGCTGGGTGTTTCCAGTTCCAATGACGGTGACGGGATTCTTGCGCAGAGTGGTACCGTCGTAAGTTGTCAACCAGTCGCCGCTTCGCAGAGGCTCCAGGGCTTCGAGAACAGCAGGCCAGGTCTCGTCGGCAGCAGTCTTCAAGTCGATGAACAAGTAGAGGGTTTGTCCGCTAGAGGTGTCGAATACACCATTTTGCTCACCTGATTGCACAAACTGAGTTGTGGGGTTCAGGCGATGCAGGGTGTCGAGGATTGGCTCCAAGTAGAGAGACTGGAGAGTGCGCTTGTCGGTCAGGGCAGCAGGCTCATGGCCGACCTATCATGTGTTAGCAGAGATGAGGATTACATGACATCGCGACGCGTACAAGAAATACGCGTTACTTACGTAGAGTGTGCCATTTAATAGCCATACGTCAGCTTCCGTCGATATAGCACCTTGGCTTAGACCCGAATAGAACGGAACATCGCGCCAGTAGTCATTGTGGCTATGGAATGGCTTGGGGATAATCTCCCTCGTAAAATCAGTTGGGTATGTATATCTATCGCTCTTGTCCGTGTTCTCAAGAATGTTCTTTAGTGGCGTCTGCCGTCCATATGGCGCTGCGCTGCAGAGCGCGGCGAAACTGGCGGTAAGAGCGAAGGAGCGCATGACGATAGCGACGTGAGACAAATGATACAGGGCGTGCAGAAAACGCAAACAAACAATGCGAAAGAATCACACAACGAGGCGCAACTTTACAAAAGCGATTGAAGAGTGCCGGTTGACGGTTGATGAATGTTCGGATTGTAGGTTGTCAGCGATGTCACTTGTGGGGACACCCGTGGGCATCCGGCCAATCCGCGCAAGCTGCGCGGCCCGTGGCGGTATGGCTTGCTTCTGGAGGTCCCTTTGCAGGGCGACACGTGCAGAGAGAAGAACAGTACTTGCCATTTTTCTTCTCGCGAGACTTGCTGGCAAAGAGAATCTCGGAGCGTGTGCGATATCGGCATGGTTGTTATGTGACTGAAGCTTTTGTTGGGTGATGCGCATTGGCCTGTTGGTCGCTGCGAGTAACGAGGCCGCAGTATCATCTACTCGTGCTTCGTAGTCAGTGTTGTAGTTGCTCTTCCTGTGTCTGCGTAAACGGTAGCTTGTTCATATGCCTGTAAAAGTTGTCAGAGCCATATTGGCAACATCCTCGATAAGTGCTATGTGGTGAGGGATCAGCCTGAGAGCGGTAGAGGCTGAGGGTCGTGCTTGAAGAACAAACACCCTCGTGCCTGCGGCAACAGGGGAACGACCCTGAATATAACAAGCGCAATGTCTTCCCTTGAAATTCAAACACGACAGGGGGCTATCGTAGCTTTTTCAGGGGTGTTTGCAAGGTTGGTAGTAAGCAAGTCACGATACTTGGCTGCATGTCAAGCAGCGGAACGGAAGGCGTTTCCATCGCGCACTCTGCTCACACTACTCTTGTAAACAAGGCGTGTATTACAATGATGATTACATTAGGTACTCGTGATGTGCATTCCACTAGCATCCCCCTGAGCCCACCCTCCATTACTGCAATCTTGAACTGGTTTCGGTCCTTCACCCCACCTGCATCTTGCTCTCGAGGATCCAAGCTTCACACCATCCATTCCCCTGGTCCTCACCGGTACCACAGCGGCTTTTCTATCCGCATCACGGGTCCTTGGACGAGATCCTGCAAGATCCTAGTGCATTTTGTAAAACAAGGGTCCAGGTGGGGCTGGTGCACATGATTGGCGGGTGCTCGTGCCGTTTCAACATGCACTAGCTGCAGCAGCCTCGGTGAACTGTAGCCAGATGGGCTTGGAAGACCCTGTAGGCGTCTGCAACTAGGAAGATGTGTGTTGCAAGAGTAGGAAGTGTCATGGCTGGGAGGCTGGCATGGGAGAGGTGGTGGCCGGTGCAATTGCGTGATGGTGGGGGCTGAGTCGTTGGGTACCAAGGTCAAGGTCAGGCCAAGTTCAGGCCAAGTACACACAATCTACGTCAATGTTGCTATGGGCACAAAATGAGAATGAGATTGGTCAACAAGCAGTAGTCACAGCAACGTATTAGTGCTGCGTGACATCCATGAATGGCAGAAGTATTGTGCTGCTCTTCACGTAAGATCAAAGAGTGATTGTGACAAACAAAGCCTTCTGATGAAGAGGTTGAATTCATTGAGATAAGGAGGATATCCGCTAGCTAGATTCAACACCGTACTGTGCATGCCATTGGCGAAAGCCATGTGTAGATTCCCAAACGCCAGCCGCTCTGATAAATAGAGGTAGATCATAACAGGATCTTTAACCATGCATCGCTAATACAAACAGCGTCTCGGACGCTCGAAGTGAATATGGTTGTGTGCTGGACAGTCATGATGATTGTTATGAGCTGGTAGAGCTGACAGAGCCGTTGGAGGATGAGGCGCCACTTCGTCGGCGAGCGGAGTCGGTGGCAGTGGTAAGCTGGCGCTTGGTGTGCTCGTGCATGATCCTGGTACTGTTAGTTACTGTTACGAGTCATGTTGGGGCGCTCTAACATACCTCTGGTAGTCGCTCATAGCTCTGTCAGGGTCGTTGAGGTCGAAGTTGTTGGCAAAGTTGTGCTGAGCGCTCATGGGCTCGGAGAAGCTGTCGGAGACGTAGACTTGTTGGCGGGTCTCAGTCATGGCAGACATTGTTGTAGATGTTCGGTGTGGAGATATATGAAGTTGAGATAGTTGAAAGCTTAAGCAAGACAAGGTGTGCACGAAGGGGGTGCTGGAGATCGGGAGCTTGTATGTGAATCGACGAGCTAACTGATGGGAATGGGATCTAGAGAATCAGCAAGCGGGGTGCGAACTATATACCCTCCTGTGTCTCACAACACAACGCCCAACAGAGGCGCACGGAACGATAAGTCGCAGCATGACCGTGCATGGCAAAAGATCGGCCCTCAAAGAAGGTGTCCACCCTCAGCAGCGCGCTAGTGAGGCGTCAGCTTGGAGGCCTGCATCTGGAGATCTACAGGGTCCTTCCACGAGTGGCATTAGCGGGACCTCTAACCAATCACAGGCCATCGATACAAACATCCCCGTATGGGGTGGGCCAAGAGCCTTGGCATCCTCGCCCGCGATGATGTCGGCAATGACGGAGACCCTGGGAAGAGGGTTTAGGCGTCTTGTCGAGCAGCAAGGCTGGCTGGCCATTGACAGCACAGGACGGGCGTGCCGCGTCTGTTGAGTTGACTCCTTGTCGAGAGCCGCCGAGCGGCCATTTCAATTTCCCCATATTGCTTGCTATGTTTCCCATGTGTAGGGTGGTCGACTTCGGCCTCGCCGTGTGTAGCTCACCCAACTACCATGACGCCAAAGCCGCGTCAGAAACCAGACCGCACGGCTGTCTGCACGCATCGTGGAGCCCCGAGTCTTCCCAGCGACGTCAGACGTCCTCTATCGCTTCGGTTTTGAAACTCGCATTCCACAAGGACTGCAGTCGAGCGGCGTGGAAGATCCCTTCAAGCTTCAGCGCCACAGAGAACCCGTGCACCTGAGAACGTCATCTTGGCCTAATACGGAAAAGATCGTCCCGTCACTCCTGCATGGCTATGTATAAGCGGGTCTAGCGCCTCTCCTACAGAAGCAGCGTCTCAAGCCGTTGCGCTTCTGTGTCCACTGTGACCGTTCCCGGGCAGTGTTTTGGCTGAACATCGTCACTTCTGACGTTTGTCTGTGTGTGTTGGCTCCCTCCAGCCTCAGACATCGTCATGCAGGGTCTTCATTGACACCAACCCCTCGGCCACCAAGGACGCAGGTACCAGTGTGACGATGTCTTACGCCCACCCTCTCTACGCTACCGTTTAGGGGCGTCTTGAAGCGCACAACGGCGACCAGGGTAACGAGGCTGAACACATCTGGCTATGGCTGTGTCTTCTAGTCTTGGTACATCCGAGACTGGAACACTCGAAAGGAGATCCACGCAAAATCTGAAAAGCAGAGTATCCAGGCCTATGATTACCACAACCTCTAATCGAAGCCGTGTAATTAATCCAAGCAAGTCGACAGAAGCTGTGACCCACGACAGAAGATCGTCACGCTGCGGTATCTGCCTGTCGAATCAAACGCTACTGCCTGTTTGGCAACTTCGAATCGAATATCCGACGCTCGTTTGGGAACACCCTCGATGCCTTCTCCAAGTTACCGATGCCGCTACCTCATGTCTAGACTACTCTACCAAATTCACATGTCGATTTCTCTCTTTTCTCACTGCCCCTTTGTTGAGCACATGCGACAAATCGCCAACTCGTGTCCGGATCGAAATCCCATCCGCTCTAGTTCCTTTACATCCGTGCTTGCGGAACGTCATGCCAATCCGCAGATCTACATCCACGTTGACGAATTTGGCCACCCTACCCCACTTTCTTCCCACCAAGACAGCTACCCGTCTGTAGCCTCGTTATAATGCTCGTTACGTCTTCACGATGAAGCAGGAGCGCGGCTGTTTGCGTTTTCTGTGGGCTATGGTGCCACTCGTGGGGTTGTGGTTTGCATCGGCGATGAACGTTGAACCTCCCGTGGAACTGTCCCGAGGAGCGACGTCAAGCCGGACTGTATGCCCAGTTCATCGGCATCGGAACTGACTGATGTTTTGCGTAGAGTTTGACGAAAGAAGCTTCTTTCCCTTGCTGCTACAGCAGTCGCGTGCCCGACTCATACCAAGTCAATCACGTTGCGAACGTTGCTCGGACCCATCTACACTGCATACGCCTAATCAACACCCTTGTCCGTCAATACGGCGCTGACCACCTCCCTCTTCCCCGATGTGATGTCATGTCGCTTGGTTGTGAGAAAACGGTGGCAGGGAAGTTGTTCTCCAAATAGATCAGCATGGACGGCGATCGACAAACATACCACCACATTCGACTCCCCTAGCAGACGTTCGTCATCAGGCGAGCTACCCGCTTCGCCAGAGCATCCACAACGCCCTACCCACTCCAGGTATGACATAGCCGCTCGGATTTGACTACAGAAAGCCACTCAGATATGACATAACAGCACATTTACCGGGATTAGCGACGTGAGCAAGGTGCATGACGCTACGGCACCAGAATCCCTCCGCAGGGGATAATGCAAGCCACCAAATTGCTTTGCGCAACGCAAAGGTGGGTTGCGCAAGTGTACAGGTTTGCTAATGACGCGCAGCGAGGAAGTCCGACGAACGACTTGCAATAGGGTGTAATGCTCCTTCTACAGTCTGGCCTGACCAGATTTTGGCCATCACGACTATACACGCCCCTTTGCTCCCTAGAGCGTCAGAGACCAGATACTGACAATGTGCTATGGCGACCGTTTGTCGTAACAACTTTTGCCTACACGTATCCCCGTAAGACAACATAACAACCCGAGAGTCTGTCCAGTCGCTGGAACTACAATACCACGCCAAAGTACTCTAAGGGCGCGGATCCACACCAACGAATGCACCTCTGGCTCGCGATGCCCCTACTCCTATCGATTATCCCTCTCGATACGTCAACACATTGCTCTAGCAACTCGTCGACGAAACTCAACCATCGTAGTACCACTACCTGCCTCGGCGCAACACAAAATACAACACAACACATAATCTCGTGTGCTGCCTGCATGGGATTGATTTGCATACAAAGGGTAGGGAGTCAGCATGTTGCAGATGTCGCAATATATAGGCTACTTTCAGGCTCTCTAAAGACAAATGTCACTGGATTCAATGTTCTATAATCCAATGCCGCTATTGCGGACAATTCCGTCACAATTCCGAAAGACTTAATCGACTCATCCATGCCTGCATACCTTGCAACCGCCTTTTACCAAGTACCGCCAATACTGATCCTCTTCTTCTTCTTCGCCTCAAGCGTCTCGTCCTTCCACTTGCCCACCTCCTCTATCGCCTTCTCTGGCTCCGTCTTGTGCATGAGTAAGTAGCCCTGGATCTCCGCAGGCGAAAAGACCTTGTCCGGTAATGCATCAGCAAACTGCTGCGCCATCTCCGCTAGCTTACCCAGTTCAACTGTAACGGCGAGTGCCTTCTTAGGAAGAATAATACCGTCGAGTGCGTCTTTGCCTTCTGCCTGCGCAGGTGCTTGGATAGTCTTGGCGACTTTGGGTGCAGGGCTACTGTTGGGTATGGAGTTGTTGTTGCTGAACATGCGCATGTAAGTGTCGCGGATCTGGTCGCGTGTCGCGAACGTAAAGCAAATTTGAAGATCGACACGACCAGGTCGGGTCAAGGCGTCGTCCAGCTTATCGGGCGTGTTGGTGGTCATGATGAGCACATGGCCTTCGTGGGAAGCGGCACCATCGATGACATTGAGGAGTCCACTCAGACTGATCGAGCCCAGGCTTCCTCCTGAGACTTGATTTTTGGCCGGCTTTGTTGTTGATTTCGATGATGATGCACTAGCGTTTTCTGTTGCTGCATCCTGAACAGGCTCTTCCGAGGACTGGCGGAAGTAACCAAAGGATAGCATGACCAACTTGAAAGGCCACGCGAGGATACCGAGAGTCTTCGATACGATACCCGTTGGTTCGTCCTGTGTTGTGATCTCGGGCGCCTCAACAGCAGGTGTAGTATCCTCCGTGACTACCACGGGAGGCGCAAGGCCCTCGCGTCGGATACCCGCCACGTCAATGTCTTCAAGGAGAAGGAAACACCGACGAGGAAGTGAGTTGAACAATTCGCTCAGATCAGCCTCTGGAATGCCGTTGTTGAGCGAGAGACTATACACGTCAAGGCCGAAGATACCAGCCAGCGCAAACGACAACGACGTCTTGCCCGTTCCCGGTGGTCCATGGAAGAGATAGCCGCGACGATGCGGGATTCTACGCGCCGCGTACCAACGCGCCGTAGCAGGATTGAGATACTCGTTGATGTCCGCCACGATTTTACCCTTCTGGTCCTTGTCTAGAGACACGGTGCTAAGCGGACGGGTTGGCCGTCTAGCCTGGCTTTGCCAATACCGCTCTCCACTCTTTGTCCGATTAGGAGCTTGATAGATCGTCGTACTCGTACTCGACTTGTGAAGAGTCCACCTCTTTATATGAATCAGCAGCTGCTTAATCGGCTCCGTGCTCCTGCCCGTACAATACAGCACGATTTTTTCATCCCAACCTCTCCGCGACGGCTCATCCTTCTTGATACGCGCGAACCGGAACCACCGACCCGCGTAGTGGAAATCGTAGTCGCCAAAGCTTGGTTGGTACACAAGCGGGATATTGCCAGACCACTTCTCGTAGTTGAAGATTCCATTGCTGTCCAATGCATCTTCGGCATTGGCGATGTCTTCGACGTCGCGGACGTAGCGGGAGGACGCAGTCAAATGTCTGCTCGACGCCGTGATGCGCTGCTCCGCTATCCAGCCCATGACATGGAGATAGAGATGATCGGATTCGTCAACGGTGACAGACGACATGTAATAGGTGTTGAAGTAGCGGTAGATCCGGCCGTAGGTGTAGAAGAATCCATGGTATATACCGAAGAGGACGAGCCAACCTGTGACGAAGACGCCGATGTCAAGACCGAGGTAGCGCGATGACAGGTGTGCGATTGTACTGTAGCCTGGGATGAACAGCTCGAGAACTGTCGAGGGGATGCTGCTGGTGATGGTGGTTGCATTGTTGCTGGTGGAGTTGAACTCGGACACGATGGCCTGGAGGCGGGAGAAATCCATTGTACAACTTGTATTTGGAGTTCGCGGCTCTCGGAAAGAGAACTTTATGGAGAGAAGAAGGGAGATCTCTAGGTCATTCCTGTTTTTATAGCAGAGGGGATTCGATAGTTCGCGCTAAGCTTGAGAGACAGTGAGTGCGAATAGTCAGTGCGTTCTACGTGGCCTCGATAGTGAATCTAGAGAGAGAAAAACACCATAATAGCCCCCCAATAGGGTAAGCGGGTCGCAGTGAAGTTCTGGACTCGTGGTTTACGGAAATAGAGGGAGAGGCCGCTTGTGTTCGTACGGGGTGACCAGTACAGTTTATGGCGATGCTGTTGCGAATATATCTACATCGATAAGCTCACCGCGAATTTTTGCGCTTCTTGTAGCGAAAAACGCATCGTATTGATACTCGGTAATTACTGTAGACTGAACTGTGAGGCCACTTACGTAGACACTTTGTTAGCCGTCGCTATAAGAATCACTATTTGCCAAGAGACGGCTATCTCGATGTACTAAGGTGGTCAATGAACCGTGAGTGAGCAATTCAGTAAGCTGTCAACTACATTTATAAACCAGTTAGTTTGGACGACGTCCTGTTGTCACCTGTTGGGAGATAGCTGGAGTACAACACATTGGATGTCTGTGTCTGGCTCTACGCTTCGTAGTGAACAAAAGGGTACTCGAGTATGCGATACCAAAGGCCGCAAGGAACTACCCTTTGAATGACCAGTCTAAACACGGCGATATAGTTGTCATTACATAGCAAATAAAGTTGTGGAGAGACAGGGGATATGCATATAATTGTGTGCGATGAAGCACTCAAACAGCCATTTCAACCAAGCATCAACACGTCAAGACATCACCAATCACCCAGCAAGCAGTAAAGTCAACAAACCCTCCAATCCACACTACACTGCAAGTCATCCATACATCAGACATACAACCATTTACACAAGGCAGGGAAAAAAAAACGGATTCAATGGTATCGTGCGCAAATCTACATCACTCCTTTGTTTCTAAGATCCACTTTCTTTCTTGTCCCTAAAGGGGAAGGGGGAGGGGGGCCAACAAAACTGTGATCGGGCGCAGCCTTCCCACAGTCTTCTTTCCCGCAGCAAAAAATTCACAAAAACCAACACTTTCAAACAAAACAGGATGGTACAGAAAGGTAACAAGAATCGGACAAAGAAAAAGAAAGGTCCCTTGCCCCTCGCCATAGCTACGTGTCTTGAGAGTGAAGGCAATCCGCCCCTGACCTCAGCCGCCGCTGTGGAGGTCTGATGGGAGAGGGGGAAGGAATGCTAAGAAGCTAGGCAGGAGGGAGCAAGTGTCTCCTCTATTGTCGTCGTTTGCTGTCGTAGAAGAACGCCGAAATGCATGCGAAAACCGTTTATGATTTGATTTGCTATCGTCAAAGTCTCTCTTGTTTCATTGAGAAGCTAAAGGACCTAGTTGCGGGCAAAAGCGCCGTGCTGGCCGCGACGGTGCTTGTGTGCGTGTCGGCGGTAGTCAGCAGCCACAGTGGTTGTGACGACAACCTCAACGATGGCGACCTCGTACACGACGCCATCCTTGGTGTAGGTGGAGGTAGACACAATCTCGTCGTTCTTGGCGGCGTCTGCGACATTGGCAAGAGGGGTGACGGCAGGCGCGGCAGGAGCGGCGTAAGCGGCCATGGAAGACGAAGATGAGGACGAAGACTTGACCATGGTGGAAGGGCTCTCGACGTTGTAGACGGAGATACCGCCACCACCCAGGGAGTGAGCAGGAGCGTACGACTGAGTAGGCACAGGGGCGACAGAAGAGAGAGTGGGCTTGATGGGCTCCTCGTCTTCCTTGTCTCCTCCCTCGAGGGGCGCAGCGTACTCGGGTCCGTACTGGACAGGGACGTTACCGCAAAGGCCGTTGGAAGGACCGGCGCAGTCGTCAACGTCGAGGATCTTGGGCATGTCCTGGATCTTGCAGGTGGCTTGCTCGGCCTCGGTTTGCAGACCGCCGGCGAAGACGGGGCAGTCCTCAACACGACCAGATAGGTTGGTGCAAGTGCTGACAGCGGATTGGAGAGTGTCGATGTTCCAGCCGTTGATGAAATCAGCGTGGTATCCGTAGCCTGTTTTGTGTTAGCGAATGAGCTGAGAGAAAAGCTGCGTGAACATACCAGTGGGGTCACCGTTGGACCAGACGAACTGACCAGCCTCGCCCTTGAACTTGAAGGTATTCCAGATGGTCTCGTAGAAAAGCGTAGGCACACGGGTCTCGTAACCTTCAGGGCAGGAGCCACCGTCGACCATGTTGGGGTAAGCCATGTGGCTCTTGTGGTCATCGGCGGTCTTGTCCTTGCCGTTCCAGCACGAGGGGAACATGATCTCGGCGCGGATACCGTTGGCGCAGTTCTCATCCATGTACTCCTTGGTAGGGAGGAAGTGGCGGTAGCGCGAGCCCTCGGGAGCCCTGCCGTAGTTCATGCAGTTCATACCGATAGCCTTCTGGCCGAGGGACAACTGAGTCATGTCGTCGGCGGTCCAGGAGGAGGTTGGCGGGTCAGGAACTGGGCCGCTAAAGTTGCGGAGACGCGAGTCACCTGCGAGCATCTGGAAGCCCTCGGGGAAAGCCTTGAGGTCGTCACCGATGAGAAGGTAGTATGCGAGCATACCGCCAATCTGGGGGACGATCTCGGTCTTGCCGCCCTCGTGGACAAAGTGCAGAGAAGGGGTCCAGTAGGCGGACTTGTCGTCGTCGAACTGGCACGAAGTGCACTCCGACTCACGGAGCATGTCATAGGTGGTCGTCTCAGCGAAGTCTGTGGACTGTTAGCAAACTGTACTATCCGCCAATCTGTCCCTGCCTCAGACATCCATATACAGGCCATTGCATGAAGAATTCGCACACAACTAGACAAGTAGGGCTCCCCTTGTTTGGAGATGCCCTGACAGATCCAGTATAGATGCTCGTTCATCATGGGCCTTGCACAGTGGGACGGATCAGGAATATACGGTCTTTACTTACTGCTTCCACCGTGGATGGTGTGACTGTGGGAGGAGGCAGTTCCTGCGTCGACAATGGGGTCCAGACGTGCAAGCGCAGTGCGGTCGTGGCAGGGCATGCGCCAGAAGGCGTTGGCGGAGCCGGACAGGATAGCCGCGGCGGCGGAGATGGATGCGACAGACTTCATGGTTGAGAGGACAGTCGACTTGGGTTGGAGGGAGAAGTGGTGGTTGAGTACTCTTGCGACAAGAGTGCTTGTTGAGACAAGGTGAATGCTTTTTCCACTATGTTGTTCGGATAGTATGTAAAGGCGCTTCCGTGCACGTTGACCAAGTGAATAAGCTCAGCTACCAGGACTCTCCCGCGCTTCAAGTTGTATAGTTCTGGAAAGGAATGGAGCGTTGTCACGAAGACAACTAGGTGGATGGATAGCGAGTGTTGGTAGTGGTGCCAAAGGAGTGACAGAGTGAAAGAATGAATGCGGTAAAGGAAGGGAAAAGAAGGAGAGCAGACACGGGAGAGATGGGGCAACGAGCGGTTATCACACTGGAACGGTGCTAGAGTCTCTTTTTTAGGGGAGATGAAGGAATGCTTTGGTTTAGCGAAGTGAAACCCTAGATTAATCCATGGAGCATGGGACGCCCTGACAGCGTGCTGCCATGCTCTCGTTGGCCCGTGAGGCGCTGCGCACCTGCCGCTAGTCCAAGAATAGTAGGCTGAAACATGCCCGCTAGGGGATCCTTCACATGGATTTGGGGAGTACCGGCGCGCAGCCTTGCTGGGCCAAATGAATCGAACGCGCTGAGGAGCCGCCTTCTGCGGAGGCGGCGCTCATGATGCTGGTGATCGTGAAGCATCCGCGCCGCTCCCGTCTTCCACGCCTCTGCTTGACCGGCTGATGTCCCAGTCGACCCCCTCCACTCTTGCACACCTTGCTCATCTGCGCATTTGGTAGATCGTGGCACGTAACACCGGCCGGCGTGCCACAATGAGACCGGATCACCGCCTGCTGTCGTCTGTGTTTGGTATAGGTAGTCTGGGTACCTGAATTGGCGGCAACGCTGTGCCCCGTTGCAGCGTCGTAATCTCCAAGCTAAGAAAGCTCCCACTGGCAGAGGGTCCCAAAATACCGCACTGACGGCGGCGACATCATGGCGACCCACAGAAAGGGCACATCGCAATTGCAATGCGGCTGTCGGCAGTGGCGTGCATGTCATGGCCATGAAGCTCCTTTTCTTTTCCCGCCGGCTTGTTGACCTCTAGCCACCTGCTGTTTTACGGCGGGTTGCACAACGCAAAAACAACGCTTTCACTGCTGACACGACTTCTCTCTTGTCGGTGAGCGGCTGCCTACGTCAATTCGCACGGGGACACGGAGCAGAGAGATTGCGCGAAATGGCTCAGGCCGGCGCGGCAATAACGCGGCAGAGCGTAACGACTGCTCGCCATTTCGCTACTCTGCTTGGTCGCTTGGTGGTGACTTGTCACGACACGGCATCCTGCGCATGGTCCAAAAGAAGCCTCGTTGTGCGGCACACAAGTCGCACGACCTTCTCCATGACCCCTCTCCTCTCAGGAACACAGGACGTGGTTGGGCGTAAGGCATAAGCGCCACGCCCCTCGCCTCGTGCTGCAATTCCCGTCCCGGCGTCATTCATCCTATCGATAGCTGTGTTTTTGTTCCTGCAGTAGCGCTCACCCAGGGCGTCATTCTCTCATTTTATGATTCGCCAGTGCTATTCTCGCGCTCATGCGAAGCTGATCCTCTTGTCAGCCGCGTCAAGCAGGGACATTAGGCGAAAACATCCAAAGTACTCCGTAGGACAGGAATAGTTCGACGACGATATTCGTGCTTGTATAGCTGAGCGCAGCGCCCCCTCATCCCCAAGGCACATCGCCGCCGGATAAATGAACCTGCTCCAAGAAAAACCTGTCACTCGTCTCACACCCCTCACTCCTGTCCATGTATAGTACTTGGACAACACTACCTCAAACCTAGATCCTTGAGTGACATTCTCAAGCAGATATGTAAAACACGCCTTGGCTCAGGTACCCCGTCTCTCCCATTGGCCCTACCTTTACAGCCCGCCGGAAATGTTTCAAGGCATGAATTTCTGGAACAACGTCAAACTCATGCTACCCTCGACCTGCGTTGGGTAGCGTGTGCGACAGGGATCAGCATGTGTAACTCTACCATGATGTTTGTCGTAAGAT
>JAESFQ010000555.1_pt1 | contig 13806 bp, 11 predicted proteins | sample 9269431 | NCBI WGS metagenome assembly JAESFQ01 (sample SAMN14502588, study PRJNA617103) | algae metagenome | isolation source: Plectolyngbya sp. WJT66-NPBG17 and co-occurring heterotrophs from well... | place: USA: Mojave Desert, Joshua Tree National Park, California | collected 2006-08-06
GTGTGTTGGCAAGCCAAAAGCTCTCAGGAAACCAATGCCCATCCGATGAATACACGAGCTTGCTGGCTGGAACAAGCTCCATAGCTTGACGCAGGATCGCTCTCTGGCCATCCCTACTGACCATTGGGAAGACTTCGCCAATGTCAAGGTACACATGTCGATATACGGTTGCGAGATAGCCCGCTTCACGCGTATAGGGATACGCTGAATGTAAAAGTACAATGGGCACCTGGGGATAGTTCTCGATTAATGGCTGGAGGAAGGCTGGATTCGATTCAAGGAGGCTGATGTCATTGTCCCCAAGCCCGGTATGTAGCTGAAATGGTTTTGCAAGCGAGTCAGAATGTGGTAGTTGCTCGGATAAGATCTCCAGTGTGCGTAGCACAAGGTAATCGTTCAGGTGCTTCTTCTCAATGCGGTAGCTGCGTTTGCGAATGCAGCTCTTAACGTAGCGTTCGAAAGGGTGCCCAACGGTCTTTGCAGCTTCCTCGTACTCTGGCTCAATATCGAGACCTGTCCGGTAACATATGACAGATTTGAATCCGGCAACGTTGTCGTCTTCCACAGCGTCTTGAATCTCGCGCTCAAAGTCTTCAGTGAAGTTGGTCCAGATCTTCGGTAGAAACTTGGTCTTGGCCAGGTCGTCTTCTGATGCATCTCGCACAAGCTCCTCCATCAAGCGCTCGGCGACCGTTTCGATGCGCACAATGCGCTTGCTGGGTGCCTTGGTATAACGGTCATGGTAGTCATAAGGGAAGACCTTTTCCGGTCCAGCAAGTCCGTCATCGATGAGCAGTGCGTGTACGTTTTCGAAGCATCGTTGATGCAGTCTTTCGGAATTGCTCCGAATCCACTCTACCCGCTGTTCCAAGATATCCTCCCAGTCTGCGTCTTCACCACATTCATAAAGTCGGCGTAGCTGTTTAGCCGCTCGTAAATGGGGAAGTGATTTGAAAGTATCTCGCAAAGCTCTTCCCTGAGCTTCCGTGGTTATGGTTTCAAAGGGTACCGTACTGGCTTGGTGAGGTAAGATGAGGTTGTGTGCGTGGTTGTCGATGATGGGGTAGTTGTTCACAACATGTCGTAGCTGTTCGATAGTAGGCTGAGCCGGGGAGGTATTCCGATCCATTTTGAACTCTTTGGACTAGGCGCTAGCCAGTCCTTTAGATTGCGAAAGTAGTCCCTCAGATACTGTTCTGCAGTGGCATCTATGCCGCGCTTGCGTGGAGAAAAACACAGCTGTGGTAATGGGTTTCTGGTTACTACCAATGTTTTAAAACCAGAAGGAAGTTGACAATGTTGTTCGCCTCGCACTTTTGCGCATTACATGCATGATCCAAGTCCAGCGTGTTGTTCGTAAGGATATGTTCCAAGGTCGGTCCGATGACGTCGGTACAAGCGGAAGCGATAACGCTCAGCCTCGGAGATCGCTCTCCAATCCGTCGTACAGTATTTACGTGGTAAACCAGCACGTCGTTATGATGTCGTTACAGGCGACAAAGTAGGGGCTGGAGGAGGGGAAAGCGATGGTCCAATGAAGGTTATGACAAAGTGGGGCATATTTCCAAGGTTTGATCTCGTGAGCATCAGCAGCCCACCTACAACGTCTCGTATCCTGCACTGCTTACACTGTCACCATTATTTTCCCATAATAGGCCCGGAATAAGGTTCGGTTTGGTTGCAAAGTATTTTATTGTATATTTGTTTCTTGTATTTCCCCTCCACTGGCTAGTACCATGTGTGTACAAGCACAATGTGCATTTGGAGGATACGTCAAGTCGGTATCTATCGCCTTCTCTAGGGTATCACAACCTACTACTTTCTCAACTTCACATAAACTAGTCTCCTTTCGATCCAAACATATCCAACTGTCTCAATCTCCCCACCATGGCCTTCACCCTGCGATCACCACCAGCAGCAACATGCACATCTTTGGCATGCTTGATTAAGTCGCCTCTCCGGTGCCAGAAAGTATTCTCAATCTGCTTTGCTGCGTTTTCGCCTTCAACCCTGGCAACGAGTTGACATACCCAGATAAGTCTCCTTGCGCTGATAAACCTGTACTCCGTCATGGGCCGCACAATAGCAGCTCGGACTACAGCCTTAGTAAACAGGGGACCGATTGGCAGGGAATACGACTCGAGATAGTTGTACAGGGCGTAGATGGAGCGCCAGGTTGCGCGGTGTGAACGGGTAGCAGCAAGTGAGTAGCTGTGGGCTAACTGATGTATAAGAATGGTGCGCTGAGAGAGTGATATGTCGGCAGTGAGGCCAGCGTAGGTTTGCGGCAGGGCATGGTCGCTCAAGGCGCGGTCGAGAATTGAAGCGAATGCCCGGCGGGCTTGTAGGGCTCCGATCTCTTCTTGACCGCTGACAAGAGCAGTTGAGAAGTTTGGCCCGGTGACTTTATTCAGACAATCGAGTATGTTCTGACAGGTGCGTAATACGAAGGCATGTTGTTCGCGCTGCTCGATGTTGTGCGCGCGTGGCTGTTGCTGGAGGGAAGGCAATTCTGCGGCGATGCGAGTTTGTAGGGGTATTATGTTATCCAGCAGAAGCTGACGCTTATTCAGTGCGTGGAGGAACCTGTAGATAGAGTGAAGCTCGGCATGAGATGCGAAGAGATGGGCAGCCAGGTTTATCATTGGCTCATATGGCAAGGAAGCCCTCCGCATTTGCGAGAAGATCTTTACCATGTCCTCTTCCATTCTCCCTGTGCCTCGTTGCTCCAGCATAGAGGCCGCGTTGGCTTGTACATACTGTAACAAGCTGTTCCTACATTCAGCATAAGCTGGCTGTTGTGTCATTTGCAATACGAGAGCATAGAACATTACAAGCGGTCGCGCTGTGCCCGGATTACTGCTCTTGAAAACATGCTCAGCCACCTCGCTAAAGGCGATGTGTGTAAAGGTGCCATGAGGATAGCGTGCGTTGAATCTAGCGTCGAGGTTCTCAAGGACTGTCATCCATGCACGCACACGGTGCCAGTACGTTTCAGCCGGTAACCGACGCTTTCGCTCGACGGCTTGAACGAGAGACCTAGTAATTGATGGAACTAGTGACCGGACTTGTTTTTCGGGCAGGAGAAAAAGTATCTCTTCAACAGCACAGGAATAACGCTTGTGGGCAGCATGTGCGAGCAACAACAGTATGCTTCGTTCTGTGTTGTCGGTATCGACCAACACACAACGTAACGCCTTCTTGATGACACGTGCCTCGAGTTTATCTGCAAGTATACATAGATCGTTTGCGATGTTTTGTCTAGCTCTGGTGCTGTGTGAAGAACCACGAAGGATTAACCGAATCAGTGTAAGTAGTTCGGTGTCCTGCGATGGACTTGTCGAAGCTCCTGCCGATATAGCTGCTTCAACCATTTTGGCGTATACGCGGTGGTGGACCCGATAAGCATGAGGCAAATACATGCCGGACGTCTCCAGACACCTTATGAGATGGAGACTTTCTGGCGCATAAGTGGGAGGCAAATCAAGAAACTTGAGGTTGGAAAGGATACGTGTGTGATCCCAGCCGTTTCCCGTTAGATGCTTGACTACCATGACATTGTAGACCCAGGCGGTATTGTCTTTTGGACGACATGATATCCAGGTCTGGTGTAGTAGTCGACTGCGTTCAGCACTGGACAAAGTTCCTGCGCTTGCAACTTTGGTCTTGAAGTCGGCAAAATGCGACTCAGCATCTGCAACATGTATTGTGCATTCTTCTGGTCTGCTCACATGTTCCTGCGGTCTGGCTTGCGGGGTATTTTGCGAGAAGGGGTGCGGGGCGCCGAATGGAAAAGCGGTAGTCGTAGAAGCCGTGTGCTCGGTGGAAGTGGGGTTGGATTGTGCTATTGGAAAACTTGGGACATGTTGAGCCACTGTCGATGTTAGCGAGAAGATGTGATGAGCCGTGCTGGGTGGACGTACGCGAATCCAATGGCTGTGCATGGGTTTGTAAAGACGGTGCTTCGTATCTCCAAGTGGGTAGAGCATCTTTGCGGAAGCCAAAAAGCGCGCCGAGGTTGAACAGTGGCGCAACGTTTTCCTGGGGATGGAAAGCTGCCGAGACGGTCATTCGGCGTTTTGCTGCCCTCCTCCTGGCCTCCAATGGCCCCGGGACATGGCTGCCATGGCGCTTCTGTTGCGGGCACGAGCTGGGGAAAAATCGATCGAGGGCGAGGGTGAGGAGGTCGTCAGCGATGCATAGGTGCGGCGGGGAGGAAGTCTGGAGCGACTGCACTGCGCGGCGGCAGGCAATGGGCGGACGGCGCATCAAGCGTGGCTGGTCATGGGAGGGCCTGGTGACGCTTGATTCGACATTGAAGTCGCGTCCCAATCGGGAAGTGGGAGATGCACGTGATGTTGATGACTAAGCACAGCCCTCAAGGAACGTCGAAATCCGGTCCCCAGTACAGCCCGGCGACTTGGCGCGACCTGCAACAAACCTGGGGAATCTTGACACGAGCTTGAATCTTGGGACAAACTCGCACGATGCGGTTGCGTCCCGCTCGCGTCTCAGGTCGCCCAAGCATTTTGACATGTGTCTAATTCAGCCGTTGCGTGTAGAGACGCAACGGCCAATGTTGGACTACCGAGCCACTTGATCACAACGGAATTGTCGTGCATGCTGCTTTTTCTCGGACCCGAATGCACCCTTTCCTCATGCGCTATGCTCCTCCCATTATTACCATGTTTTTTACTAAACTTCCCGCACACAGAGGTCGGGCCGCGCATGTGTGGACTGCCGTGTTTGCACATCGGATAGAGCGGACGACGGCCTGCATGCTCCAGATGGCAGTTAAATGAGACTCGACCGTCTGCCGCGTCTCCACTCCCGCTTCCCACGAACAAAGGCGGTCCCAACAGCGACGTAGTGGAGCGCGAGAACGTTCTCGACCGGGAATCCGCGGCCAAAAAGCATGGTGCGCGTCCTGAGTATCGCAACGTCAGCGACACTCTCTGGCCCAGCGCCGTCGACGCTTGACAGCCTGACCGCGCGGTCCTGGCTTCGTCCTCATCCACCCCCCTGCCGTCCCCCCGGCACATGTGAAACACCGAGCGGCCAATCACGGCGCTGTTCCTGGCACTAGTGGGCCGGCACCTTGCCCAGCTGGGCCGGCATCGTGACAGCCCGTCGCGCACATGAGGGCGCTGGATGCATGCCGTGGAGCCTCCTGTGAATACCGTGAGGATAGACTTTGGCGCAGGAAATGCGAGGGGGTGCTGCAGAGGCTCAGCGCAATCTGCATGCCTGTGCTGCCAAACTTAGGCGGCGTGTGGGTTGGGTCGTGTTGGCGGCAGTCAGACGCAGGCACGCAGGCACGTAGGCTAATTGCCAAGGCTGGCTCCTGCTTCTGGTTGCATGCCTGCCTGTCCCAACTGGGCGCGCCGCACTCTCCTTTGCTCTTCACTGCGATCCACTCCCAGCGCCCGAGCCTCCTCTCGTTTGTCTGCTTTACGTCTGTCCATCGTCGACACCCACAATCGTTTTGTCGCTACACTACACTACACTCTTTGCCCAGAACCCATCTCCCGTCGATTCATTCCCTTTGCGTCGTTGTACGGGGGTACTTTCCAAGGGGTAACCGACAAGTTTCATCCTCTCGACTTCTGTCACGACGCCCCCCGTTTCAACACTGCCAAACTGCCCAGGGCATCGTTGATCGAGCCTCCAGTTCAACTCCATCGCGCCTGTTGACGACTCCATCCCCGCCTTCAACTCCATACTCACTCAGCCTTGCATCCACGGCGAAGCCCTCTCATTGACCACCACCACCGTCGCTATCACCACCACCACAGATTCGGACCGCCGGACCTACCTACGCCCGCAGGGCCTTGCACCTGTCCACGCCTCGGCGTCTAGCACTCCAGTGCGACACGCCGTCAACGTCCACCGACGCGCACCACTAACCAACCCAGCACATCACCACCATGGTCTACATCAGACTCGCGTCCGTCCTTGCGGCGGCCTCGATGGTCGCCATGGCCACTGCCGCCGACGACGACTCATCGCCAACCAAGATCAAGAACCCCATCACCACACCAACAGTCACTCTACCAGCAGCTGCCATGGTCAGCATCGGTTGCTTCGAGACGGGAATTCCACTTGAAAACCACGGCATGTACGAATTCCAGTCGCCTGGCAACTGCCAACTCGTTTGCCTCGAGCAAGGCAAGGACGTCATGGGTCTATCCAACGGCGAGGAATGCTGGTGTGGTGACGAGATCCCGGCCAAGGAATGGCAGACCAAGAACGAGACATGCGGTACTACCTGCCGCGGAGACGACACAACCCTTTGTAAGCCGACGGCCTCTCTTCATGTCGCCCAAGACTAACCGTGCTTAGGTGGTGGAAAGAACGTCTTGTGGGTTGTTCTTACAGGAAAAACCAGGAACCCAGTCGATTATTACGAGCCCGAAGTGTCCAGCAGCAGTTCAGTAGCACCAAAGACGTCGTCTGCTGCGCCCACATCTACCACGGCTGCCCAAGCTTCGGCTACTCCATCGTCGGCGCCCCAGGAAGATGACAACAAACCAAACACAGTCGCCATCGCAGTAGGCGTAGTCATTGGCATACTAGGCCTTGCCTCGATCGTGTTCGGCATATGGTTCCTATTGCGCCGGAGACGTCAACACCAGGCAGAAGAAGACTATCGTCGCAATGCCGCCAACGTGAATGCTTTTGTCAACGGTGGCAAGCTACACACCAGCAACTCGTCCATGAACGACTCGCGTCTCGACCCAAGCTTCGTTGACCGGAGGCAGAGCAATGGCAGTATCGCAGACAACGAGGACTACTCGAGGCGGATATTGAAGGTATGTTATTAAGGAAGCCGCCTGGTGGGGTGCAATCGACTAACCCGATGCTAGGTTACCAATGTATAAGTGCCTCGACCAAGGCGATTAGCGCAACACGTGCGCTCTTCATGTCGACCCTTTTTCACGACTGGCGTCGCTGACGAACACCTCAATACCCCGACCACGCATACACCTAATCTCCTTCACCAATGTCTCGCACCACGGTGCGCGCGATCACGCTTTGACGACGAGAGTAAGAATCATCTTGCGATTTAGCCCGTTACTATTCAGTACACGATGGAACCACCATACCGTTGTGAGACCAGCATTTGACGAGGATAAAGAAAGATTTTCTGGCGGCTGCAGCGAAGATTCTTTTCCCCCTCTCTTGTGTTATATCCAAACTTTTCTTATTTCCTCATCTAGGCGTTTCTGGGGTGTTAGATATCGGGCAATTGAATGGGTCACTTATAAACTCCATCTGGCGCACAAGAGCACCACGGTCGCTCGCTTGTCTTTGTTCTTTGTTTACGGACGGTAATTTCGTCCATGCCATTCCTTTACCCTGAGGGCATTAGTATCTGTCCTGCCGCTCCCTATCCACACATGTGCTCTCTTGTCTGTCCCCATGTAGCCACCACCGTCAACAAGCACCCCCCATTTTCTAGCTACTCTATCTACCACCTCTGCCAATCAAAATCTGTCATATCGGTTGGCCACAAACTATTCATGCTGTGATGGTTATACCTGTCTTGTAACACTGTGTAACTATGTAAATAACTGTGTAACTAGATTCCCATTGCGAGCATCATTGCCACAGCCACACAAGCGACGTCATCAATACAAGATCATATTCAAGCCCCATGCACCAATATCGTACATGGTTGTGTGTCACGCGAGCCCTCACGATGCCACAGCCTCCCCTAGCCACAATAGCGCCCCAACATTCTCCAGCCTCAGCCTTGCATATCACCATTAAAATCGCTCCCCTTGTGCCACCAATGACACTTCATTTCCTTCCCCCCCCCCCTCCCCATACTTTTGCGTCGATCGTCCGGCTAATCATCACCCTTTTCGCCAAAAGCTCAAAGTCACGCGAATTGCTATTGAAACACACCTATAATGCAGGATTGAAACCACGGCATCTGAAAGGCCCTGTGACCGCCTTTTCTCCGCACTCCCGCAATTCTGCGAAAAAAAAGACAAAACAACAGACTTGCGCGCGTGAATGAGCGAGCCCTTGTCCGGCATACCGCTGTCCGTGTGTGAGGAGTGTGGCTGGTAAGGGTGGGGAAATTCGGTGGATCTCGGCATTCCTTCTTGTTTCACAACTCTTGTACCCTTTCCCTCGATGCTCGCTCTCGCCGTGAGGCTGAGAAAAAGACCCACCATTTCCCCGAGGTACCTTTTGAATTTCCCGACCAGAGAGTCAGTCCGTCGTCTGTTTTTTCCTGTTGACAAGTCTGCTTTTTCTTTTTCTTGGTTCGGCTTTGACAAGGCAAAGTCGTCAGTGCGCGCTATAGATACATGGCTGGGAAATGAAGGGTTTTTGCATTTCCAGAGAGTGGGAAACTATGGTTTCTAGGCAATCTGGGCAACACAATGGTGGTTGTTTATGCGGTGTGGTTGATACTGACTCTCTGGTACAATGCCATGACGGTGAATCTACAGTAAAGCCGAGGTGAAAAGTCCATCTTTTGTTTTTCTCGTTGCTTTGAAGTCCTGGGGGGTCTGAAACGAAACTGAAGCTGTTGTAAATGAGCTGGTATGGCGGTGGGCACTTTCAAGTTGGAAACGCGAATCCGAGCTTCCTGGACGTTTGGCACGGTTGCTACGTTAGCTCGTTGTGTCTAGACTAGAGCTGAAAACGTCCATGAAGGTGTTTGTTGTGATGAGTGTTGACAGAATAGTACGACAAACCATACTGTATACTTTAAGGTTTGGTATGGCTAGAGTACAATGTATCGCTGGCAGGCTCTGTGGTAGTTACTAATGTTTCTCGAACACGGTTCTTATATAACATGTACGTTCAAGTATCACTCCTGCCCTCCACTCCTACCACCAGGTTCAGATGCGGAATGACCGGTCGTTCCAGCGTCACCAGACTCGATTGTGAATCAATCAGCCACTCTGGTGCACAAGGGTCGTATATCAATTGAGTAGCCGTTGCCCGCCAACCTATATATCTACGGGAATGATCAGCACGTAAACCCCTCGCTCGTTTATAGACAAAGGTAGCGGTTCTTGCAGAGCACATTGGCGCCGCCGTCTACACTCCACATCTTGAACAGAGCAAGGTGGCATTCACTCGTCTCTAGCACCATGGAATCTAGTGATATCGGGACCAGCTCGTAGCAGGATGGATGATATCGGCGACAAGCAGCAAAGATACCGTGAAGCGAATCACCTTTCATATCTACCACCTTTAACTGTTTGGTCATGGAAGCGACAATCACTGTCAATAGGACCACTTTCGTCAACGAAAGGTACTGATCAGCTGGACGCTATCTTCTGAGCCGCTGTGTTTGACTGGCGCGCTACCTTGGGACATATGCCCAACAAAGACACTGCCTTCGGAGCTGGTGTGAGCCCAATCTTTCTCTGGCTCAAGGGGGTCGTATTTGCTTGGTTTCGTGGCCGCTGTACAGCTGCATTTGGTGCATTGTCTTAGTGATTTTCTGCTGATGGTGCGGGCAAGGGTGATCCGGTAAAGCCTTACAACATTTGCTGACACCCGCCTGCCTAGGTGGTCGAGCCTGGCTTGCTACGGGATCGCGCTTCGAGAGCATCAGTAGTGAGGCGGCAAGTGAGGTGAAAGGTGTAAGAAGCTAGAAGAAGGAACAACGAGGACTTGGGATTGTAAGAGCGGTAGATCCCGGTCTTGCAGAGACAACAGTTATTTCTGATAGCAGCATCTAGCAGCCTGAGCATTGTTCACGTCTACGAGTGTTAGCAGGATTTATACACGGTTAGGTTTGGAATAACCTGTAGATTAAATCTAAGCCCTACGCTAGAAGACGCAAGACAAAAGTGCTAACACAAGTGACCTTAATATCTCCGGTGGCCACACTAAAGCCACGCGGAGAGAGGTGTAGGATAAGAGAAACGACGCAAATAGTATTCTATACTTATACACCATGGTAAGAATGCACTCTGGAGCTGTCCATCGTGTTCTGCGTTATTATGAGGAAGAAGAAGTGGAATGTAATCCATGTCCCAAGGTAGAAATTGGCAAGATGTAAATTTTCTTTCTCAAAACTAAAACCCTCCCCCCTAAAACTTCTCAACACCCTGTTTTCGGGCGACACGTAACACGCCCAGTGCTTATCAACTAAGAGCCGCCCAGTGTATAACGGCAGAAAAGAAAATTGATGAAGGCTTCGACCGGTTTGGTGGAGCAAAAACATCGCCCCAACTCCATAACCCGTTGGACACGATGTATCATGAGGCGAAGCAGTTGACCCGAAGAAGCACAAAATAATGATGACGAAGTAGTCATCGATAATAGGTTGTAACGAGATATTAAGGTAAATTACCATCTATGTAATATGGGGTGTATCACGCTGGGTATCAAGGGAGGTACGAACACGCATGAGCACTTATGCTCAAACGCTGTAACGAGGGAAAGAATTGCAAAGGAAATAGCGGAAGAATCCATCCCAGAAATCCTCACAGAATGGCGACCCAGATGCATATCCTGCTCTTTACCAGAAAACCTTAGTCAATAACCAGCCCTAGACCAGCCGGTCGTCGTGAACCCATAACCCAGTCGTCCGATTCGTCGCCCTAAATTTCTCTAACCCAATTCGTTCAGTCGTCGTCGTATCGCAATCAGATTAGTTGTACTTTGGAAAAGCTGTAGGCTGCTGCGATGTTGCAATTCCAGTGGGCGTCCTAGCACCACCCATGGTATCACTGACGGTTGTCTTGGGATACTCACCCGGAACATGCAGGTCACTAACGCTAATGTCGGTGTTCATCCGCTTGCCCATGCCAGGGTGAGCCATTTCCTCTGCAGTGTCCACAAGGTCTACTGGAACAGGCCCGCCATTGACGGTTTTGCCAAAGACAGGGGAAGCGCCTACCTCAGACTCGCCTAAAAAAGACGACGTGGTCGCTGGTGTCTCCAAACCACTGAGATGCTGGGGCTGATTCTGGCCGTCAAACACGGGTGCAACGATTGGGACAGGTGTTGGCTGCACAGCAGATCCTGCAGATGGGGCTACATAACCGGTATCGTCAATCTGGTCAGGAAGGATATGATCAGGATGTCGCTCGGGAATTTGCGTAGGAGTAGCATCTGGGAAGTCTGCTGCGCGAGATTGTTCGACTGAATATTGCTGTGCTTGACTCTGCTGCTGTTGGGCCTCCAAATGTTGCTGCGCCAACTGCTTCTTTCGGTATGCTTCGTTTGCAAGGACTCCAGTCGCTGCACCTCCAACAGCAGGCGCCATCCAGTTGCCATAATTGTTACTATCGTGGCGTTGAATAGGCTGAGTATGTTCCAAGGATGACTGGTTGTAGGGGTCGGCAGAAGCTGGCTGGACGGGGTAAGTCTGAGAAGCGGGCGCGTATGAAGAGGCGTCGGCAGTCGGCGGATAATATGACTGCTGAGGGAGTGGATTTGGGTTTACGAAGTTGGTCTGTGGTTGATGCTGGACGGGCTGGGTATACTGGATTGGCTGCATAGGTTCGGGCTGGTAGGCTGAGGCTTGGGCAAGGTACATCGGATGCACATCCTGCGGCGGACCTCCGGACATGGTGCTTAAATCATTGCCGACCTCTGAACTTCCGCTAGAAGGTGAAAGAGGCGCTTGTAAGTTACGGTTGACCATCAAATCAGACGGGAATCGCCCACCTGGAGAAGGTCGCGGAGGTCGCGGAGACTGGTCCCGAATGGCCTGTTCCTTCATCGACTGGTTGGCTGAGAACGGGACTGCATCTGCCTCGTCTTCCTCCAGCCCGCCGTCCGAGCTGGCTGAACGGGCGCTACCGGCACTGGTACTCCTGACGCTTGCATGTCGACGAACAAAGGCATTACGCTCTTCTCCACTCTTCTCAGTCAAGGCCTTGATATCTTCAAACCATGCCACCATAGTCTCGTACGTCTCGGCCCGGAATACCCAAGTGTGGCCACGGTGCATGGATCCAGCCTGACGGCCTTTGATAACGAACTTGTGGGAGGAGCTTCCAGGCTGGGAACGAGAACCAAGCTTCTGGTCTGGAAGATACAGGGACATGACTGGAGGCTGAGTGTAGATGCGGTCGGCCGATTTGAACTCGTGGATATGCGTTGGCGACAGAACATACCTGTAAAGTGTTAGATGAGGATTGCTCGTAAGAATAGGTTGCTTACCAGCCTGGCGTATACGACTTGAGGTACTTGCTCTTGCGCTCGAGCATGCCCGCCCTGACCTCGGTGGTAGCTGGGTGGTGTTTCCCGGGGTACTCTATATCTTCCAATCGGCGCAACGGCATGTCTGGGTTGACGAAGTGAGGGTCGCTTCTCACAAACCTGCTCCACTCGAGATCTCGCGGCATCGCAATCGGACCATTGCGCAACCGCTCGACCGTGCTATACTGCTCATCAGCATCGCGCTTCAGGATGCTGGCAAGAGCATTGTAGGCTTTTTGGACTTCGCCAACAACGATTGACTCAAGTTCGCGGCCAGAGTTCTCAAGATTGAGGTAGGCCTGTATGTGTTAGCGGGAAGTAGCCTCTACGCGCGCAGTGACTGACTCTGTGAAGGTAATTCTCCTCGTCAATCTGCCTCTCCACTTGGCGCTCGACGCCCAGACGGACGACATAGGGATCTCCCTTGCCCGCAACTGCCGTGGGATCCGCGTCGACTAGGGCCAAAGCCTCTTCGAGTGCTGTCACACACTTCCTTGTGGTCTCTTTTTCCTTCTCGACATTGTTCTTGAAGTCACCAGACAGCGACTTGATTTCCTTGATCTTCTGTGCAAGATCAGCCCTGAGGCCGCTGAGCTGGTTGATGACGTCTGCCTCAACGTCTCGCGCCTTGTTGGCCTCGACAATGGCTTGCTTGTGGAAATCGCGGAGAATGCGGTTGGCGTCGTTGAGGCCTCCTTCTATGAGGAGAGCAGCGGGTGCGTTCGTGTTGTTGATGACGTTTGATACCTTGAGGAGCGATTTGGCGCGGTGTTCGTAGGAAGATGCAACTTCGCGGAAGTAGGCGATGAGATCTTTGAGGAACTTTCGCCAAGCTATCAGGTGTCAGTGAGATGGTGAAACTCTCGCATGCGGCAACATACTCTGAAAGCGTTCTGCTAGTATCTCGGTGGGGGTGCCCTTGGTAGGTACAGGAGTATAAAAGACACTGTTCTCGCGATCATAGCCGCGCTCTTGGTCGTCAATGGTCACACCGCGAATACTGCCAGCATGCATGGATTTCCTGCTCCCACTGCGCTTCATGCTGCTCGCCCTCTTGACGGAGTTTTTCTTCTTGAGCGTGCCGCTTCGCGAAGGCGCTGCGCCCTGGTTCAGGGTGGAGGAGCGCGAAGACGAGCGCTGGTGCATATCACCGTCGATGATGGACGAGCCTCGCGTGCGCGCATCAAAGTCCTCCTCGAATCTCCCCAGGCGCGAGCGTTCGTTTTGCGCGCCTGCTGGGGAGTTTGCGAAGTCGTTGACAGAGGAACCACCATATCCACGGCTGATGTGGGCAGGGTCGTCTATGAGCGGTACGGGGTCGTACGAGGCCGAAGGGGTCACTGGTCGCTGGGTCGCCATGGTGGGTGCTGATCAGGCTCGCTGCCTGGTCGTAGATAGTGGCTGCTGCGACGGCAAGGTAGAGCCTGGCGAATATATGTGAGAAGACGGTTCGCAAACAACCCTGAGCCCCGTTCGCTGTGGCTGGCGATGACGTGTGGAGTCGCGCTAAGGGGTGAGATGGCTCGGAGGGGTCGAGGCGCAGATTGCGAGTGGCCGAATGGAGATGGCGCCGTAGATCAGTACTTACAATTCTGAGCACAATTCTGTCGGAAACGG
>JAESFQ010000556.1_pt1 | contig 13796 bp, 8 predicted proteins | sample 9269431 | NCBI WGS metagenome assembly JAESFQ01 (sample SAMN14502588, study PRJNA617103) | algae metagenome | isolation source: Plectolyngbya sp. WJT66-NPBG17 and co-occurring heterotrophs from well... | place: USA: Mojave Desert, Joshua Tree National Park, California | collected 2006-08-06
AATTCGACTGCGTTCAATGTGAGTAGAGATTCTGCGAGTGGCGCGACAGTAGTTACTATTGACGTTGACAAGTCCAGTCCCGTGACCGATCAAGCCCTCGGTTGCTGAGAGAAGATCCCACATGCAGAGGCAGAGACCAATGCCGGGGACGATCCTGTTGCTGTACTTGTCGTTGACCACATCTTTGATGGCTTGTGCGCTGGGCTTTTCAAAGTCCTGCGGTTTGATCTGTATCAAGTCTTGAATCGTGGTCTACGAGTTTATTAGTATGAAATTTACAGTATGTACACGACACGACAATCAGCGATTGAATTCTGAGCATAGTTCCAGCCTCATCTCATCTTCCTCGGCTGCTCAAATTTTCTGTCAAGTAGCGAGAAAGCGCGTAGGCAATACAGAATACGCTGCTGGCGCTACAACTTACAAGTATGAACATGATCGCAGCTTTGGGGGCTTCATGGGTGTAAAGGGAAAGAATCGGTGGCTACCTAGACATGGTGGATGTAGACAATGGAGTCGATGGTGAGACTCCTCTGAGTGACCATTAGCGTTGCGCTAGCGATATCGATAAGGAACTTTTTGGCTCTGCGGACTCCCGAGGCGCGTCGCATCTTCTGCAACAGCCTTTTTGGTGTGTTCGCGATTTACACCGTCTCATGTTCTTCTCCTTGTAGCCACTATTTCCAATGCACTAGATCTCTTGTATGCGTGCAGTACAAATTCAGCACCATCACGATGACGTCGTTCAAGTTTCCTCCTCCGCCTCCGCCGCCTCCGAAGGCTACGTCTAGCGAGCAACCATACGCGAGTCAACAAAGTCGTCATGGCCGAGGGGGTGGTGATAGGGGTCGCGGGAGAGGCGGCGATCAGAGTCGAGGGGGCGGCTTTACCAGCTCTGGAGGCAATCCAAGAGATGCTCGTGGGCCGAACCGCGGTCGGGGAGATGTGCGCGGCAGAGGAGGCCGACGAGGAGGCTATCAGAACAACAGAGGTGGCGCGAACAACAGGGGAGGTTACAATATTGGCAGCGGAGAACATCAGACGAATGCGCTGCTCAACACTGCCCCTGCGAATGGCTACAGCAACGCTTCCTTCGTTAGCGACGCGCAAACACACGGCGCGGCACAGCAACAGTACGATGCCCGCGCCCTCGCCCAGGTTATGTCATATGTGTCGACGCCGGCTGGTGTCCAGTCGATGGCAGCATACGCCAACCACGGGACGGGCGCAGGCAACACCTCCTCTCTGCAAGCGAATCCTCATTATTCGCCGCCGCAGCACGCAGGGCAGAAGAGGAAACTGAACGATGGGAAAAACAATGGGCAAGCTCAACGGACCCCACCACAGCCAAGCTCGAAGCCACCGAGGGCCAAGGCAGCTGTACCTCCACAAATACCCAGCTTTGGCTTTTCCCTGCCTCGACCGCCCGTAGTGCGACCAGACAACAAGAAGCGCAAGGTCAATCTGGGACTCTCACAGCAGCCGGTCCCTGATGAGAGTAGTGACGAGGAGGATATTGACGAAGAAGCCACATATACGGAGAAGCTCAAGGGCGGAGGCTTCGCTTTCGAGCATGAAGGAGAGACAATCAGTATACAGACGGGAGCAGAGGTTGCGGCATGGATCAAAGACCGGAGAAGAAACTTTCCGACGCAGAAGAGGATCACAGAAAAGGCAGAAGAGGCCGCAAGGAAACGAGCAGCCGAGCTTGAGTTCTTGCGTAGAGTGAACGGCAAGCCCCCGAGAGATGAGGACGTCGACAGCCAGACCCGACAAGCAAAATCTCGCGAGAGAAGGCAGAATGACAGGGTGAAGAAGGAAGATGGAGCGAAGCAGGATGCCGAAGAGCGCAGACAAGTAGAACTTGCAGCGTTGCGGAAAAAGCTGCACGAAAGCATGATACAGAAGCAGTCTGCGCCAAGCATGGTAGATTTAGGTCTAGGGTATGAAAGTGAGACAGAGTCTGATGCAGAGAGTTCAGTGTTGTCGGAGTCATCTGCAGTATCAAGTTCCGAGGGGGAGGAAGAGGAGTCTGAGTCTGCATCAGACGACAGCGATGGAGCACCAGAATCGACGTCGTCAAAGATGGCTCCACCAGCCATCCACGTTCCGCCTCGTTCGCGAGCGCCGTTAACCGCCGAAATGAAGAGCACGAGGACGTGTACGAATTGGCAGCGCAACGGAAAATGCCCTTACCGCAGCAAATGCAAATATCAGCACCCCCCAAGGGACGACGAGAGCAAGCTGCCGGGATTGTACGAGCGCATGGTAGAGCAAGAGCTGGTCAAGGCAGACGAGTTGGCACTCGATGCCATCAAATACCTGGGGCAACATGGGTTCTTGGGGTAAGCGATGGGGAAGAGAAATGATGGTCTCGTCTGCTAGGCACTGGTGTGTTCGCAGTTTGTTGATTGTTCATTCCCCAATGACGTAGGTACAGCCTTGGTTCCCTACCCATACTTCATGCACATGGTTTGCATCGACATCCCATCTAGCGCCTGGACCTATTGTTTCCTTGGTCGCACCGCTGTCGTCAGGGTACGTGTACGTTATGGAGCCATTGAGTACGAGATGTGTCGTCTTTCCGCTGTGCTTGTGTGGCGGGTAGTGTGCATTGCTGGAAGGCCGTCAGCCCACGTTCCATGTAGTCGAGCTGTTGTACACTGACGGACTATCCGTCCACGTGAAGACATGGTCGAACCCCCAAGATCGGACCTCGCTCTCTGCTTCTTTCCGTGACTTTGCCATGGCGAATGCGTGCCTAGTGATTTGCGTCAAGAATGGCCGTCACTACTGAATCGAAGATATCTTTACACAGGCCGGACCCTGAGTGACGTCGACGGCCTTGGCGAGGCTGCCATGGCACGTGTCATGCGTGGACGCTACCCTTGCCCTTCCAGCGCCGCGCATTCACCCGCTGTGGGCAATTCTTCCACTTTGGGCGTGCAGCAAACGTCGAGTGTCTGTATGTTGATGCCCAGCAGGTCGCGGGTAGCAGCCATGACTTGTGCTCCACCCATTGGAGGATGATCAAACGGCAGTGCGGCAGGCCAAGGCAGGCACGAGCTGGCCATGACCACAAGGCTATTGCGCCCGCTTCAACGTCGCGAGCCGCGCCCCCCTCGTACCTCGACAGCCTGATGCCGCTGTCCCTGCACATTTGCCTTATAGCCGCGATAGCAAGTCGCGCATAAACTTGACTGCCTGGGTACTACACCATTGCCAGTACGTCACTACTCCCACACAAGACCCAAGTGCACAGCCAGGAAGGAATACTGACACCTCTTGGGGACCTCAGCTGCCCCGACCAACCACTACTCGGAGACGCACATACGCATCCAGGCTCATACACCACAGCCGCCTACGCCCTGCTGCCGCCTGCAGCTTCCTTCATCCCCTCTCCTCACTTCTCTCCACCCTTCGACCCCGCTGTATGCGCAACACCACCACTATCACCAGCACGACATGACGCCCACCAAAGACAACAAGCTGGGTACCCCAAAGGCGGACCACCCAGAACTTCAGGCAGGTGGTGGCACAGCATCCGCCTCCACTGCGGCCCGCAAGGTTGATGCCTTGTCCCCATTGCTTACACAGTACATCAAGGCAATTTACGACGACATTACGAAGCGCTACAACCTGGAAACGAAGCAAGGACAATTACAGTGGTTGACCGAGGAGCAGCAATGCTCGGGTCAGAATGCTGACCTTCTGGCCGACGGCTCCTTTTCACACTTCGCCAACTACTTCATGTCAGGGGCAGCAAGTGTCCTGAAACCTGCGGAGCCTGTCGACGAGTCCTATCCGATTTCCAACTACTTCATCTCTTCGAGCCATAACACATACCTTACCGGTAACCAGCTGTCGAGCGACTCCAGCATTGATGCCTACAAGAACGTCTTGATGCGAGGATGTCGCTGTGTCGAGGTCGATGTTTGGGACGGCGACGAGCTTTCCGATTCCAGCTCTGATGAGGAAGCTGCCTTGGGCAACCCAGGATCAAGTGATTCGAGGAAAGAGAAGAAGAAATCAAAGTCTGGTCTTGGCATTCGCAAGCGGATAGAGTTGAAGTTTGGCAGAAAGGGCAAGTCCGAGGAAGTGAGTCAAAAGACACCGCCACCACCACCTCAGCAGGAAGGCGACAGCAAGGTTCAGCCCTGGCACTCTGCTTCTTACACCTCGAGAGCTGAGCCTAGGGTACTCCATGGCTACACCTTGACCAAGGACATGACGTTCCGTGCTGTATGCGCGACCATCGGGAAGTACGCATTTGCTGTGTCGAACTTGCCCCTGATAGTCAGTCTCGAAGTGCACACCGGCCCAGAACAGCAGGAGATCATGGTTGACATCATGAATGAGTACTGGAAAGGCATGCTACTCGAGCTACCACTGGATCCAGCACAGGGCCTGCACGAAGCCCGTCTCCCGACACTGAAGGAGCTGGAGAACAAAATCTTGGTCAAAGTCAAGCGCGGGCACGTGAAGCCAGTTGCGGCTGAGCCACAACCTACAACACTTGCCGCGCCAACGCCAGCGCCACCTCTAGCACATACTACAAGCGCTGATTCCGTGGCTTCAGACGATTCATCAGAAGTCGGACCAGATGGCGACAAGAAGCCTCCAGCGCCCAAACCCAAGATCATTGAATCACTATCACGACTGGGTGTATACTTGGGAGGATACTCGTACAAAGCTCTGGATGCTCCAGAGGCGAAGATACCTACTCATATCTTCTCCTTGTCGGAAGGAACCTTGATGGAAGTTCACGAGACCAACCCTACCGGGCTCTTCGAACACAACAAACACTTCTTCATGCGCGCATATCCTAAAGGCTTGCGCTTAACTTCATCCAACTTGAACCCTTCCATCTTCTGGCGTGCCGGAGTCCAGATTGTGGCGCTGAACTGGCAACGCTGGGATGGTGGCATGATGCAAAACGAAGCCATGTTTGCAGGTACCGCTGGATGGGTCCTCAAACCAGAGGGCTATCGCAGCACAAGCAAAGAGGCGACGCAGAAGACTGCGATACCACATCACAACCTTGACTTGAGTATCGAGTTCCTAGCGGGACAGGACATTCCTCTGCCGCCCAATGAGGACGATCCAAAGGACCTCAAGCCTTACGTCAAGGTGGAGCTACACGTTGAGTCGCACGAAGAGCGCAACGCGGAGCCTGTACCCGGTAATGGAAGAAGCCAGAAGGGCGAGTACAAGCAAAAGACCAAAACAGCCAGGACCACTAATCCAGATTTCGGTGGTGAAGTTGTAAAGTTCGCTGGTGTACTCGTCACCGAGGAGTTGTCATTTGTCAGGTGAGCTCATCTTTTTCTCTTGCTACGTGTCAAGTACACGCAGATCGCTATGAAAGCCGCAAGCACACCTCCGCACCCACAGATGCTTTTTCCGATCTACCAGGAGAGACTGTTAAACATCCGTACCTGAGCTCGGTCTGGGCAACTCTGCATCTTGTTGCTGCATACGCGCAATTTGACTGTTTGTACGGACGTTGAGCGGACATCTTAACTGAACGGTCGTGGTGCGGTGCTGGAATGAGCATCGGGATCACAGCGCCTGCAAATCGCCGCTGTTCTCGTTAACTCCGCTGTAGCGCCAGCGCCAACGCCTCATCATTTCTTCGGTGGACGTTCGTCGATCCCAGGAGTTGATATCCAGTGTCGAGCATGTAGCAGCTGCAGCACCAAGACGGCACTCTGCTGTTGCTCGATCCAACGGTCATCTGGTCACCGCTTCATCACTTAGCGACACTAGCTCTGCTATGCGCAACTACATGGTGGCCGGTGATTCTCCTGGAACACAGCATTATTTGACTATGCACCTTTTGATTGTCCATGCACGTACTGACATGCTTTCTCTAGATTCAAAGTCATGGACGACGAGACGCTTGGCGACGACCTGGCTGCATGGGCATGCTTCCGTCTCGACCGCCTACAGACAGGTCTACGCATATTGCATCTCTACGACTCGAATGGTGTCATCACCAAGGGTGTGCTATTGGTCTACATTAGGAAGACGGTCAGTACGGCTTGAACAACTATATCGGTTATTCCTGACCGCTACTACCGACTTGTCTTTTCTAAGAGCTGATGCAGTTGCTAGTGTGGCGTCATGCTAATGCAGTGCTAGTTGTTCCCGAGAAGCGCACGGATTCAACGTGGCAAACAATTCGACCATGAGAGTCTGTCGCGTCATCAGCGTTTGTACCACCAGTTGAGGGATGAGAGGCATAGGCAACGTGGCGGGCTGCGTGGGCGGCTTGTGTCATGGTCATGGTGTTGGTTGAATTAGCCATGACGCTCACCGCACGGTGACTAGAGACTAGCAAACCGTGTCCATCTTACATCTCTTATCACTTTTCTACCACAACTCACGTAGTTATGGAACCTCAGCCTTTCATAATAGCACGTGAGTAAAGTGGTTCATAAGACGAATCTATGATGGGGTATTGCCGCCGGTGAAATTACTAGACCATGCGACCACATAGCCCAAGATACAGCTGCTCTCTGTACGACATCTCGACCCTTGAGACGGCAGTCACCTGACACACATCTTTTCGGACAGAGATAAAATGTTGACATCTGCAGTACGGCGCAGATGGGTGGCAAGACTGATCATCACCAACGACCACCCTCTCGACTTTGTGCGGCTCTCGGTTATCATTGTGCAAGTTGCCTGGCTGGGGATCGTCTTCCGGCTGTCAATCAAGACGAACATGGTGTACCGCTTGATCCGCAAGCTTGGTAGTCTTGCAATACTACGGGTTTCTTTCGAGTGACTTGTGTCGGGCCAGAAGTGGTCAGTTTGATCTTCTGGGAGAGAGGCCCGTGGTACTGGTGCGATGTCGTTTCCCACAATCGGTGACTAAAAGCGGTATTGCGAAGCGACGTTGTCCTACTATGCAACCGGGGTTTGACCAGGTGCTGCAGACCTGCAGCGCAGGTAGATACGGATAGCTTGTCGTAATGGGATCTAGAAAGTGATCAAGATACGCTCGTTGTACATGGGTCGCGCAATGCTGTGCAACGAAGATCTTCAAGTGACCTTCACGTGGCGCCGGACTTGTACCTCACATGCACCTTGTATCCTAGTGTTCTGCACAAGTACGATAACTAGACTCAAGGCTCTGAAGAAAATCATCGAGTACCCTCCATCTGTGGAGTGCTGATTGCCCAGTTCGTATGGGTGTACGTATGTGATGCTGAGCTAGATATAAGCAAGCCATGTCGAGCGGGTGTTACGACAGATCGGGTCGCATTAGTGGGGATTTGGCCCCATCTGTGAAGTATGTGTTACGCTTACGCCGGATCATAAGGGGAAATCGAGGCACGGAATATGATGTGCATAGCTAGCTCCCTCGTAAGGCGACTGGCTGCTCTCACCTAGTAACACAATTGGCGAATTAGCCTCAAGAGTCAGACCCAACACCCTTGGAAAACAGTCTGAACTTGAATGATCAAGTAGAGGCCTTGTTTTGATACATTGCTGTTGGATCCAGGTTAAAGTTCAATGAAAAGGCTACCAGACACTATCGAGCGCGCTTCGTCCGTCGTAGCGTGTGCTTGGAGTGGACAGTTCGTCTATTCGAGGTAACACTAGGTCTGAATCGGGTCTGAAAAAATTGAACGATTGTGACTCAACTTTTTCAAGCTCGAGGTGGCTTCAATGGATACAGTCGTCGCCGGACAATGAGCGAGGGACTTTGTGCGTCCGATTGTCCGCAAACAGAAGGTTGACAGTGCCACAATTACCACGCGATATCCTTCGACAGGCTTGACAGGCGGAACGGCCCCTTAGCCTGGCTTGCTGAGTCTAACTAATGGTAGCGCTAGACTAGTGGTGCTCAATAGCCTCGTTTCACCATGTAAGATGCTCGGTTGCTAATGACGATGCAGCGTTCCAAACGCTCACAGTTCGTACGAGCGGGTAGACATCGCAACTCTGTGATAGTGAAGGTGTTTGTTCACGGACTTGATTGACCAGCTATGTTTGGAACCTCATTCGCGACGAGGCGGTGAAGTATCTGAGATTGAAGGAGAGCTGCCGAGCGAAAACGACCGATGCTGGGTGCCGTGCGGATGTAAAGAGCTAGGTAGAACACGCCTAACTTATTGCAGCTGCTGCACGTCACAAACGATTCGACTGGGAACAAGTAGTGTACTACAACATCTAAATCACCCAGTTCGAACATGGGAGAGGAATCAAGGCGCAAGAACGAATAGTACTACCGAAGTGTCGTTGCCGAACTCCGATCGATTACTAGAAGGAACGACTACGAACGACTAGAAGACATAAGATGAGAAAAGCGCTGGTGATAGCAGTCAAGACACCAGTGATTTATCAAGATATGGACGTCAAAGACGGCAAAGATGCCAGACGACTCTGCCTCACCTAACAACAGCACAACTAGCGTGTTGAAATTGGACGAGATGAAATCAAGCGATGCAAATGCTAGAAACAGGAATAAACAACCAATACGTTTGATCTGTGAATGTAAACCGTCTTGGGCAAAAGGATGGGTCGCGTCCTCGTCCTGCGGAAAAAAGGGACCAGGGTTGCAAATGGTAAAAGCGACCAGCGGCTACCACAGATCACGACCTCGTAGCTTGACTGCATCAATCAGCCGGTTCGGCCTAGATAGCTCGATTTTATGAGCGCCACGTACAACGGTTGAAAATGGTCATATCACGGAAGGACGGCTGTCGGTATGAGCTAAGAGACGAAGCGGCGATCGTGGTCCACACAGACGACGGCTCACGATATGCATCGCCAAACGGTTTGGCTCATGCAAGGCTGCAAAAGCACCGAGAGCCTAGATGGTGTAGAAAGGCGGGGATACGACGTAAGTTTGCTTGCATCTGCATGTTGGTGGCTTCTCTAGCGCCGAACTCGACAAAACGAAAAAGTGACAGGGCTCTGCGCCATTATCTGTGTAGCGACTCACACGTAGATTCCAGCCCGATTGCGGGAATGAACTCGGATTTGAGTCGTCCAGATGTGTCGATGTGAGACTACGCGGATGTAGCTTGATGTTTTCCGCTCGAGACAGACATTGTGTTCCTGTTTCGCATGTAGGTTGTAGGTCCCTGTTGCAAACCGTGTTCGACTGTTTGATCCATCGAGATGATGCAGTTTAGCATGCAGTCAAGGTATTCAAGTGCTGGGGACAGTTCTTCGTTTCAGTTGTTTTTAGCTCCAGTGTATACACCAGTCACCATTATCTAGTGTGGTTCGAGCCTACAAATATTGTTCTGAAATTTAGCGTCCCCAAGACACTTTTTGACGTGTATCTGCCCGTACGCTCCCAGTCAAGTGGGACTGTATGACGCAATTATTCCCGATCTGCTATCGTCGACGATGCACGATGACCCATGCACACTGTGCAAAGAGAAGGCACGAGAGAGAGAATCGCCTCCTTGAATTCGGAAGGTTGCATACCAACGCGGGCGCTACAAGCGTCCTGCAAGCACAAGAGTTACGCTAGCGATAGGGGATTCTGGTGCACCGAAGCCATCCGGGAAGCGTAGAATGTATAAAGACGCGTCTCTCGTCTAGGTGAAAAGTCATCATTTTGTCCGTGTTGAACCTTTAGTGCCGCTCCACATTCGTTCAATCTTTCTGCCGTCTTTCGTTTGCTTGTCTCTTCCAGAGCGTCACCGTCATTCGCTTGAACATGTCATCCAAGGCCCAACTCCAACATCGACACCTACCACGTAGCGTCATGTGGCTGCACGCGCCCATCAACAAAACGGCTCTTCCTTGTATGAATGACGCCGAAGGCATCACTACCATGCCGGTGAGTTCTAAGCCTTGGCCATCTTCAAGCATTTACTGATTACCACAGGTCCCCGGTCGTCGCTGTCCTGCCTGTCTCGAGCGTGGAGACACGGTTTGGGTGGTTCCTGGAAAGTGCTGCGCGCAGTGTGGTACTCCGGTCAACTAGAAGGGTACTTCGGCATAGTGAGAATGCACAGCTCCAAAGTCGGGACTATCTTTGATTGCCGATTAGGACGAACATGGCTTTCGAGTTTACGACTTCGCTTGCTTTCCGGGGGTCGTCATGTTACGGGTAGAGTGACTTCCGCATCTTGCGTTCGGGGGTTATTTGTCTGCATTTTCGACTGTTGGTCTTGTAACGTTGTACTTGTACTGGGGTTGGTGGACTCGCATTCACATCAGACGGTTTCTTGCGGATTAGTTCTGGTATGGGCGTTAGACTCGAGCTCAATGTACGTGTGCCAACTTGGTAACTAGCATGTGCGTCTGAGGATCTCGGCTGCTCTCACGGAAATGTCCAGAGGGGACGTTTTGAAATGAAACTTTGCCCTGTGAAGTGCAGGTTGTCGACTGTTGAGAGAGCATAATGTATGTTGGAGCGCAAAAAACGCCACTTCCGGGTTCTCTTGAGGTCGACGTGTTGATGGTATCTTGCGCCGTGGTGATTGATCGAGGGTAAACAAAGCCGGAGGGGCAAGGGCCCACAGAGCTTTTCTTGGCGTTCCAAGGTCCGGGAAGGAGCGTTCAGCTCGCTGGATTGCAGCCTAATGGGGTGATTGATTTGCAGGTCACGGACTGGAAAGTGGTAGAACGAAAAAGAATGACTAGTTGGAACTGTGCCACATGCAAATATGTGAATGAATTAAGGGAGGTAAGTATCCGGCAGTCGGACGCCTCATACTCGGTAACAATCGAGCACTATCAGAATGTCAGGCCTGACCATGATTCCCAATATGCGCCTGTTCATTCCAGCATATGTGGTAATGTATGCCCAAGTCCAACGCCATATCCAGATATGCTACAGATTGCCATTTAACCCAGGAAAACAAGCTTAGTCATTATAATCGTGTGGTGTGGGAGCGCGGAGGCCAGGTCATGCCTGGTGCACAGGCTGGTTTGTTTCTAAATCGCGTCTCGTTGATTGTCCCCTTTACCGGGATGCTGGGTGACGCGTGGAGTGTACGAATGAGACCGACGCTCATTTCCCTCCAGTTTGTCGTTCGTGTTGAGTCATGACCCATAGCATCTTATCGCGGGTCTCCTTCAACGAGTCGACGAGTTTCTGTGCTTCTCGCTCCTTGCCCGGTAGTACGCGTCGCAGTCTCTCTGCTTCCTGTACGAGGCCTTCCATCTCTTTCCGGTGCTCCTTTTTGTACATGTCCATCATGTTGACTAGCTTGGCCTCGGTGCGCGTGGATCGCGACGACTCGTGTTGTAGCTGGTCGCTAATGATGGCTTGTCGCTTGATCTTGTCGGCGTCTTCGATGCGCTTTCTCCGTAGCTCGTTGAGTTCGTCGTTGATCTGGCGGACCTTCTTCTCGTAGCCATCGGTGATGCGCTTGAAGCCCTCTCGTGCGGTTTCGAGGTTCGTGTCTGCCATGCCCCTCATCTCGTATGCTTGCGACAGCTGCCGTTGGGTCTCTGATCGAGTGTCGCCCAGCATCCTGAGCGCTTCTTCGGCTCGCTGCTCGGCCGACTTTCTCCTTTGTATCTCGGCGTCGAGCGTGGCCTTGAGTTCTTCGAGCTTCCGGTCTTTCCGTTCTATGGCCCTCGCATTGGTGTCGGCGAGCACTTGGAGATGCTGGTACTCGGCGCGGGAGTCTTCGGCTCTGGTTTGTGCAGCCGACACGCGCTTGGCTTCGTCTTCTCTCGCGAGCTTCTCTGCCCTGAGTTCGCGCCGCAGGCGGTCATTTTCTTGTGTGATCTTATCAATGTACTGTGACGTTTTGGAGTTGGGGGTGCTGTAGTGGTTTGGGCGAGCCCACGCGCTGTTTTCGTCGGCAACCATGGCGGCTTTGTCGACGGGTAGCGGGCCTGAGACGTTGCGGGGCGACGTGTACGAGGGCATGGTAGTGGTCGAAGTAGTGCGTGCTGGTGCGGCCTTCGCAGTGCGAGAAGTGTCGTCGGTGGTCCAAGCTGACCCGTTCATGTCATTCCTCTTACGGGCGGTGAAGTTGAGTTCGGGGAGCAGTGGTGCCGTGTCTGGGTGTTTCGGGTTAGCATCGAACGTCGTCAAGGCGCGTTTCAGAGAGATGCATGCGGGAGGCCAAACAATGGAGTTGGGCGGCGCAGCGAGGAAAGATGTTTATGCGGCGCCGTCTATTAGGACCATGGGCGATGCGCCGTGTTTGGGAATCTTCCAAGGTTGGAACGCCAGGGGTCTACCCTAGCGCTAGAGCCTTACCAGGAGCGGCAGTGGCCGGGACTACCTTTCTTCTGCGAAAGGGAAGCAGCGGCATGCTTCGAGTGCGCACTTGGATGGGAGCCGACATCTGTCTCGGAATGTTACTTTCTTGTCCTTGAGCGACGTCGACCGAGAACCGATGCTGCTGCTCAACAAGCTCGTCGAGGCTGCGAACCACAGAGACGTGATTGGGTGGTGGCTGGAGGGAACTCTTACCTTGTTGAGGGCCTTGTCGTGCCCGAGAGAATCTTCCCAAGCGGTTAGCAGCTATATACCCGTTTGTTTTTTGCTCGTTAGCAGTTGGCAGGCGGCGAGGTCGACGGCGGGAGAGGTTGCAGGCGGAGATAGTCCGACCGGCAACAGGAGCAGCCAAGTCAAAAGCAACTCCATTTCTGAGTGAAAACTAGTCTAGCCATTTGAAGCGCCTACAGACATGCCCTTCACTTCACTTCGACAGGCCTCATTGTGAACTGGTAATGCTGGTGCAGCAGTTCGCCAATCAGCCATGATCCCCGCTCAGGTACCCGCTGTCAAGTGGGGGCTGCATGGCAACAGCCCTATGGGAGGTGACGTGTGCGATTCCACACTACGAAACACCGCAACACCGCTAGCCTTGTCAACCCTCACGCGTTCATGCCAGGACCCTTGTGAGTATGCCAGGAGGCCCTTGATACTTCATGACTCCGCGCTCTGGATGCTCATACCACTGCCACAGACTTCCAGCCACCACCATGTCATTACGGGCAATGAGCTTGGGGCCTCGTGTATCCCGCATGTCTGTCTGCTCTGTCACCATAACATTGTGAACTATATATATACCCCACACTACAATACCGACGTGGCCAAGCCTCACCGCTCCAAGCACGTGGCTGTCCTAGGACTCACCGTGTACGGCAAGACGACGCTGTCAGTTGGTTCCCAAACACCTGGCATCCGCTCCTGCGAGCACTTTGGCAGGAGTGGTATTAGTCAACCGAGTCTTGGAATTGGTAGTAGACCTAGATCACGTCCAGTAAACCAAGATTGGCATGGAGCAAGCTGCGAATACAACCGTTCAGGGCAATGGGGTTCCTGGCTCATCTAGAAAGTGGGACAAATAGCAATGCTGAGGTATGCATTAAGGACTGATTACCACAGTCAAGTAGCAGATGCGACAAATACAACGCATATCATTCCTTGTGTATGTACATCTAACGCGCCGAGTCTATATCCGTCTAGAACATGTCAGGCGCCTTCTTGACGCGAGACTTGGGCCCCGTAACGGGCTGCTCAGACGCGATCTCGTTATTCCTCAGCTTCTCCAGCTTGCGCTCGTTGTCCTCGTTTGCAAGCTTCTTGTACTTCTCAATGACCTTGTCCATCTGGACTTGGCTTCCAGCGGGGACGTTGTACGGTGATCCAACATTCATGATCCTGTATTCATTAGCCTTCGTCTCCCACATCGATGCCTCCTCTGTGCGTGCTGTTTCGCCTTCGCCCCAACTCAGGTTCCCTCCCTTTGTTGGGTAGTGCGGCACGTTTTAGGTATCACGTACTCGGGAAACTTCATGTCGACATATTCCTGCGGTCGTGTGTTCAAGAACAGCACCCTATCCTCACC
>JAESFQ010000557.1_pt1 | contig 13784 bp, 9 predicted proteins | sample 9269431 | NCBI WGS metagenome assembly JAESFQ01 (sample SAMN14502588, study PRJNA617103) | algae metagenome | isolation source: Plectolyngbya sp. WJT66-NPBG17 and co-occurring heterotrophs from well... | place: USA: Mojave Desert, Joshua Tree National Park, California | collected 2006-08-06
ACGACCGTCACTGAGACATACACCCAGTATCAATAAGAACCATATTGCCCCTTCAGTGATTTCTAATGGTACCCCAAAGGAGAGGGCAACGGAACCTGCTCGGCAGCATTGCCCCGAGCCTGTGAATGCCGCCACCCGCCGTTTTTCAGTCGCTGACAAGCTTGTGTTCAGAACAATCATTTCAGAACAAAAACCCGAGCATCTCATGTTTCCATCTTCCGTCAACTCACGCTCTGATTGATGCATCCCGTCGAATCCGAAGATGCGGTGTCGACCAGTTCATGCCCATTCGGGACTAACCCCCTTCACGCCCCGGTCTCCCAGGCACTCCACACCATGTCATGATCACCCAAAGCTTTCTCCTCCGCTCCGGTTTCCTGTTCCTCACTTTGGTAGAACGGAAGCGATGCAAAATTTCCATGGTGCTAACCCATCTCCGCATTCCATCCGCCTCCGATGCTAAGTCGACAACGTTTACCCGGGCCTTGGCGCACCCTAATCCAGCACCCATACAAGGGCATCTCGATTCCACCATTAAGACGACCTTGACATCCCCGCAACCCACGATGCATTCCATCATAGCGCGGCATTAGCGCCTCGTCCGCAATTCGGGGACGACTGGGGCACGGTAACTGCGTAGTGCTCATAAACCCTCAGCATGTCCAATGCAGCAGTGACAGCGCTCATTGGCTTCCACTTCTTCATCTTGCATCCATCATGAAGAGTCTCGTAGGGCTCTCGTGGCTCTCAGCCTTGGCTTCTCTGGCCACTCTACCTGATGGAACTGGCGTTAATGCCCAAAACAACACACCTAGTGCCTGGCCCCTACACGACAACGGTCTAAACGATGTTGTACAGTGGGACCATTACTCCTTCAAAGTCAATGGAAAACGTCTCTTTGTCTTCTCCGGGGAGATTCACTACTGGCGCATTCCCGTATACGAGGTCTGGGAAGACTTGTTGGAGAAAATCAAGGCAGCTGGTATGTTGACACATTCGCCTCAACCCATTCGATAGAGTTGACGACGATCAGGGTTCACGGCCTTTGCGTTCTACGGCAACTGGGCTTACCACAGTGCGAACAACCGGACCCTGGACTTCGAGAGCGGCGCCCACGACTTTACCAAGCTCTTTGAGATTGCGGAACGCGTTGGTTTGTACGTTATCACCAGACCAGGCCCCTACGTCAACGCTGAAGCCAACGCCGGAGGATTCCCATTATGGCTCACGACAGGAGCGTATGGCAAACTCCGAGATGACGACCCAAGATATCTCCAAGCTCTAGATCCCTACTTCTCCAAGTTCTCTGAGCTCACCTCAAAACATCTTGTAACCAAGGGTGGCAGTGCATTGGTCTATCAGATCGAGAACGAATATGGCGAGCAATGGAGAGACAGGCAGAAGAAAATCCCGAACAATGCTGCCGGACGATACATGCAAGCACTGGAAGACTCTGCACGAGCTCATGGTATCGACGTTCCTCTCATTCACAATGACCCGAACATGAATACTAAGAGCTGGAGTAAAGACTTTGCGCCTGGTGCCATCGGCAATGTCGATGTTGCTGGATTGGACAGCTACCCGTCTTGCTGGTCATGCAACCTTGACGAGTGCACTGGTACCAACGGTGAATACGTAGCCTACCAGGTCATCGATTACTACGACCATTTCTTGGAGGTATCTCCTACTCAGCCAAGCTTCTTCCCAGAATTCCAAGGGGGCTCTTATAACCCATGGGGCGGGCCTGAGGGAGGCTGTCCAGGTGACATCGGAGCCGATTTCGCGAACCTCTTCTACCGAAATCTCATCTCCCAACGCGTGACCGCCGTGTCGCTCTACATGATGTTTGGAGGAACCAATTGGGGTGCTCTAGCTGCTCCAGTTACGGCTACTTCTTACGACTACAGCAGTCCTATCAGCGAGAACAGAGAAATTGGCGCCAAATACTACGAGACCAAGAACTTGGCGATGTTTACGCGCGTTGCCGATGATCTTACCGTTACCAACCGCCTTGGTAACTCAAGCTCATACACTACGAACTCAGCTGTCGAGGCTAGTGAGCTTCGCAACCCCCTTACCAATGCTGCTTTCTACGTTACAATTCATTCCACTTCTTCATCGGCCACTAAGGAGTCGTTCAAACTTCATGTCAGCACCTCGGTCGGAAACTTGACCATTCCGCAACATGCCGGTTCGATTGTCCTCGACGGTCATCAGTCTAAGATCCTTGTTACGGACTTCGCCATGGGCAACAACACCCTCACCTACACTACCGCCGAGATTCTCACATATGCCATGATCGATTTCAAGCCCGTCGTGGTATTGTCGACTGGTGTCGGAGAGTCTGTTGAGTTCCATGTCAAGGGTGCTACTAAAGGTTCGCTAGTCAGCAACGGAACCAGCTCGAACGCGACCTTCCATGCGGAAGCCCATGGTCTTACAACCAACATCCAGAAGGTTTCTGGCATGAACGTATATCAGTTCGATAACGGTGTGAAGGTCGTTGTCGCTGACAAGCCCACTGCATACCTGTTCTGGGCTCCGAATCTCTCGAACGACCCTTTTGCACCGGTCGACCAATCAGTGCTGGTCCAGGGCCCATATCTTGTCCGCAGTGCAGCTATAGATGCTGATGTCCTCGCTCTTAAGGGCGATATTATGAACAGCACCAATATCGAAGTCTTCGCCACTGGCAGTGCACAGACGCTCTCCTGGAACGGCAAGGAGCTAGCGACTTCCCGAACATCATATGGCAGCTTAAAGGCCCACATTGTTGCGTTTAACGGCACCATCAACTTGCCATCCCTAGATAACTGGAAGATGAACGAAGGACTCCCAGAAAAGACGCCAGAGTACGATGACAGCGGTGCTGCGTGGGTTGTCGCTGACCATGTTACCACTCCCAACCCAACTAAGCCCGACACACTGCCTGTTCTCTATGTTGATGAGTACGGCTTCCACAACAGCTTCCACCTCTTCCGTGGTTACTTTGATGGAGCAGCCACCGGTGTGCAGCTCTCCGTTCAGGGTGGTCTCGCCTTTGGCTGGAGCGCATGGTTGAACGGTGAGTTTGTCGGATCGTGGTTGGGCAACACTACCCTAGGTGTCGGCAATATGACTTTGTCCTTTGCGAACGCAACTCTACATGAGAACAGCACGAACGTCTTGCTCGTCGCACAAGACAACACTGGTCATGATCTTCGTGGTGGTGCTACCGACCCCCGCGGTATCCTCCGCGCAAGTCTTGAAGGCGCAGACTTCACGTCTTGGAAAATTGCCGGTGAAGCCGGTGGCGAAGATGCACAGCTCGATCCCGTACGTGGCCCACTCGCTGAAGGAGGTCTCGCAGCCGAGCGTCTTGGATGGCATCTCCCCGGCTTCGACGACTCTGAATGGGCGTCAGGTTCGCCGTCCGCCGGTTTCGAGGGTGCGGACATCAAGTTCTACCGCACTACCATTCCTCTCGATGTACCCGCTGAAGTCGATGCCTCTTTCGCCTTCGTATTCAACGCCGCCGGCTCAAAGACTATTCGCGCGCAACTTTTCGTTAATGGTTACCAATACGCGCGCTTCAATCCGTACGTCGGTAATGAGATCAAGTTCCCTGTTCCACCGGGTATCCTCAACTACTCAGGCGACAACGTGATTGGGTTGAGTGTGTGGGCGCAGTCAGAGGAAGGTGCGCAAGTTGACGTGCAGCTTGTCCAGGAATATGCTATCGAGAGCAGTTGGAGCTCGAGCTTTGATTCGGAGTATTTGAGGCCGGGATGGACGGAGGAGAGGCTGGCTTATGCTTAAGCGCATGTTATGGTGATGTTGACGAATCATAACACAATCAATACATGATCTCAATCAGCTTTACTCTACATGCCAATTCCTTGTTTTTACTATAAGTTGGATGAAATGTAGCATCAGATGCAACATCTACCAGCTCTAGCGACATCCAGCGCATTCCGCGATCAACTGGTCTGTGACTCGGTAGTGGACAATTTTATGACCCACTCAAGTGTTTCTTTCGAGCGTCTCCTTCTTGCTAGCACCTGTATTACGCCAAGTTCTTGACTCGAACAACTATGGTAATCTCTAAAGCAGCTCTGTTGTGTATCATCAGGTTGATCTTGTGTCTGTGCTTCAAAACGTTCTCGTGCTGCTTTTACTCCCTCCGTCCAAATTATATAGTATCTAGGAAACATGTCAATCCAGGGCCGCCCTTTGTGCAGACCCCAAAAGCAAAGATATCGAGGGGAGGAGTCAATAGAAAAGGCAAAACAGACGAATTCGCCTTCATGTAGAATGAGATTTTGCAACAAGAACAGCTTTTCTGGTCCCTCTGAACGAAAATAAAATGAGGCAATACCCGAACGACTTCCTGTAGAAATATCATGAACCCTGAACGTTGTCGGTAACTCATCTACTCTCATCGCCCACTCAATTTTGAGCTCTGAGTTTTGACTCTGGTTAGATATCTCAACGTGCATAGTTATTGGTGTAGCTTCTCCTATCTCTTCCTCAGTTATCAGGGCTTGCGGAAGTGCCAGTCTTCGGTACGTCCCAGGATCCGTGCATTCTAGCCAAATTCCAACGTGCTTTCCAGTAGACCCCGTACAGTTCAAGACTGCGACAACCCGGTTATGGTCCACTGCTATGCAGAAGAGGGTGATGCTGAGTCCGTGGCTTGTCATCTCATGGGTTGCGAGCTTCCCTTGTACGCGTGCAAGAGTAGATCGTAAGCCAGCAGCATTCATGAACTGTGCAGGTGAAGGTGCGAAAATGCTCGTATGACGCCATGTGTCTTGAGTGGACTCCCACGCGAATATGGTGTGCTCGTTTGTTTGCTTGATGATTTCCTGCTGTAGCCGGTAGAAGGCCCCCCTCCCCTCTCCATATAGCATGGGCATGTTCACGTGAACAAGACCAAGCAAGCAATATGCCATATCCTCCTCACGCGTTGTTGTCCTAAGGGAGGCCCAGCTGAACTTGGCTGCAATAGTAGCATTCTCGATTTCGTCCCGATGAAGCAAATACCGTTTGTCGATGTTGGTGGCCGCGCAAATGTGATCCAAAAGACTCGACTTTGTACCCATAAAGTTCCAATCTGAATCATAGAACTCCATGACATCTGGTGCAAGGAGCTCTTGTAATGTCCATCCTCTCTTGAACCATCGCGACGACTGGAAAGTCTCGCTTCCTACAGAATGATCTGAGATGAGTGCATAGCAAATCGCGGCACTCCAATACCAATTGTACATCGAGTTGATGGCCTCAGACAATTCAGCACTACTCCTCTTGTCAATGCAGCACGTATCAACCCATGCCCACTCGAACCCAGCCCGCAGTGCCTGTGCGCAACACCGCGCGATCTTGGCATAGCCAGGCATGTTTTTGGCATAAGGCTGGGCAATGTCGTCGAAACTGACTTCCCCATCACCCCACGTATGGGAAAGAATGACATAATCGGGCGTGTTGGTGATGAAATGACGCAGCTTGAGAGTTGTGGTATCGAGCAACCACATGGTGCAGTGAATGAAGTGGAAGGAACGACATGACGAAGGAAAGCTGACGTTGGAGTCAAATGTAGGCAGCTGCGGCTGCATGCAAGACTCGGCCTAGCTCCCCTTAACGTCTTCACGTGCGCGCGCGGCAAGCACGAATCAGCGACTCTGCAACCCTCGCTTGTATCTGCCAAGTCGCATCGCCATCAAGCCAAGTCGGGAGAGGCTTTGCGTGTACATCATCTACTGCCGTTCAACGGGGCACCCTCCACTTGTAAACCTAATCCCATGTTCCCTACAAGCACTCTCCAATTTCTCCAACCCCAATATCAAATAGCGGACAAAGCGAGCATGTAAAGCAAGCTCCTGCGCCTCATGGAGCTTGAAGACGTTGAGAACACGCCTCGTGCCAAAGCCAGGAAGATTCATCTCGGCAATAATATCCGAGTAATGCCCAAAAGGCTGGCCCATGATAGCTATGCCTCTTGCCTCTAGACAGTCGCGTAGTACAAGTAGATTCTCTCTTCCTGGAGGCGGTTCCGGAATCGCATCCTAAGAGAAAGCCGAAGGGCTATCAGGCGGTTTAGGATAAGGCCTGGCGACGTAGGGTAGTACCTCCTCCCATCGAGCGATGATTGCCTGGAGCGTCTCGATGAGCCATTTTGCGTGTTTCGAGACTTCGGGGGAGATGGCCGAGGTGTCGTGGGCTTTGAGCCAGTTCAATTTGCGCATCTGGGCATGGTATGCATCGTAGCCTTTGTAGACTGCTATTGATTTCTTTAGTGGAGCTCCAAGCGTTGACCTCCGCGTCACGTACTGACTTTCACTGTAGCCGTCGCACTTCCTGTGCCGTTCATGAGGTGCTAACTTATCGCTGTCCTGCGTTGAACGGTGTGCTGTTGTTCCTTTTAAATCACCGCAGCCGGGTAGTGGCGGTAGTAGGTACTCGGCGCAGTTCATTCGGGAGTCCATATAGCTGAGGTGTCGCGCCGCGCGAGTATATCGATAATAGGCTATCAGGGTGGAGAGATACAGGGAGCAGACGCAGGGTCAGATCTGTCAGGCAAGAGCACTCACGTGGTGTAGCATCTGCGGGAGAGGCATGCTAGGTGGTTTGCCACTCACCTGCTGATTCGGTTCGTATTGACGCTCCAGAGGCAAAAAAGGCAGTAACTCGGTACTATCAGGACAGCGACATGAGCGAGTAATAGCGTCTAACCGATGAAATAGCGTGATGGCCACTATCGACACTCACATCTTCAGCCACAATACAAAGCAGCGCTGAAATAAATCTTTTGATATTTACGCCTAATACTTGCCGAGACATGACACTTACAAAATTCGTTGTATGGTACACAAACTCTCCTGTTGCCTTGACATCGTTGCTATCGTTCCGACCTAGACACAGTGCAACGTGAAAAACGTGATGGTAACACAAAGTCCAGGACAACTGACGCCGAGAACGTTGAGTTGATGAAAGGAAGGGGGAGAGACCGTTGCGCCGTCGCTGAACGTTGATACAGAAAACATAAAACTCGTCATTCGATCGAGTGGCTAGCAACCACCCTGCGCTCTTAGTCGCCGGCAACTCATTCGTCCTTGTTCACTGCCCTTGGAGCTGCAAGTGGGCGGCCGGCGAGAATGGCTTCGCGGTCTTGCCGCATGCCGTCCAATACCCCAACAAGGCCGCCTTCCCGCATACGCTCCAGAACGACCTTCATGCCTTCGCGTGCATTCGGTTGACTCCGTTGCGCACGCGTAAGACCAATCTTTTCGATGTTGCGCTGGAGAGCCGCGGTGCCCCAACTTCGCAAGAAGCCCATCTTCTGTGGCTGCTCTTCTTCCACAGCGTCCTCCCTGACAGCCTCACGCCTCTTCTTCCACGTCTCACCAATGTGGCTGTGTAGTGTGACAGAGCTTGTGACGTCGGTAGTATCACCTGAATCCTCGACCTTGGCACCTGCCCCCTTGGCGCCAAAGTTGATGAAGCCATGACGTTGCGTAGCGCCGTCCATGCCTTGCTGCGTCTTCACGTCTTCGAGCACGAGCGGCGAAGGGCGCATAAACTTTTGCCTTTCTACAACAGAAAGCACACCTGTCCATTCTAGATTCCGTGATTCAGTGTCCATCCATCCCTCCTTGATGTCCACGACCGACTTTTCGAGAATATAAGACTGCGATTCTCCGCCAGCCGAGGCACCAAGTAGGGATCGTGGGACGAGCTTGAGAACAGCGGAGGGGAGTTTGGAGCGTTTCAAGTGGAGGCGAATGGTCGTTAGGCGCTGGGTCTCAGGATCGTAGTGACGGGCGATGGTGTCAGTGGAAAGCACATGAGTAGAGTAAGGGTTCGGGTAGCGGAGGAAGTAGGCGAGGGAGACGGCAGGGAAGGGGTACGAGTAAGTCTCGTTGGAAGAGTAGAATTTGACCATGTTGACGTCCTGGTGCTCGACCTGGCGTCTGTTTGGGCGTGGCACGGCGGCAGAAGGCGATAGATGTAAGAGTGTAGTAGGTAGGAGCTCAAGGCAGCCTGTAACGCGCGGTCGTCTATGTCCAGTAATGAAGTCGCATTGTCAAGCGCATCCAACTGTGTTGTGACAATTGGATAAGCTGGTGAGGTACGTTGGAGTGGGGTAAGGCGGTACGTCGGTACAGGTGGTGTGACGATGCAGGATAGAAGCGCCTGGAGCTCTCACGATCTTGGTGTCATGACGAGTTTTGCTTACAAGAATCGGCATCTCCTCCCGCCACCCCCGACGTGGCTGAGGCGTGGCGCAAAGGCTCGTGTGGCGCAATGCGGGGCAGGTCCAGGCGCAGGAACGCCAAATTAATTGAAGTGGGGTCTTGGGTCTTCACTTGTCCAAGAGTGAGTCAGCTGCAACACTGAAGAATCGCAGCACACGTACAATTCCGACTGGTCTCTCCGATTGTAACCTCTCGGTAATTCACAGTGCATTTATCGACTCGATTCACCACAGCACCGCCACAATGACCGAGCCCGAGCCACCGGCCGTCGCCGCCCTGTCACTCTCCGACACAGCGACACAACCCGTCTCGAAAGCGACGGAGCAAGAAATCAATCCCTGGGACGTACAGGCGGGTGTGGACGAGGAAGGAAATGTCAAGCAGTTTGACTACGCCAAGATTTCCGAGAAGTGGGCTACGAAACTTATAGACCAAGCGCTGCTGGAGCGGTTTGAGCGCGTCACAGGCCACAAGCCGCATCGCTGGTTACGGCGCGGCCTCTTCTTCTCACACCGTGACCTTGAACTTATCCTGGACACGTACGAGCGCGGGGACGATTTCCTTCTATACACCGGCCGCGGACCTAGCAGCGATGCTATGCACATTGGTCACACGATACCCTTTGAGTTCACAAAATGGCTGCAGGATGTATTCGACGTTCCGTTGGTTATTATGTTGACCGACGATGAAAAATTCTTGTTTAAGGAAAAGCTCAAGCAAGAAGAAGTCTACGAGTTCTCACGGCAGAACGCCAAGGATGTCATTTCCGTCGGTTTCGACATCAAGAAGACGTTCATATACATCGACTCCGAGTTCTTCACTTCCGGCTACAACCGACACTTTAGCCTCAACACTACCGAATTTGAAAAGCTAATTACCAACAACCAAGTACGAGGCGCGTTCGGTTTCGATGGCTCCACAAACATTGGCAGCAATGCCTTCGCAGCCAAGCAATGTGTTGCTGCTTTCGCTTCGTCATACCCCTTCATTTGGGGCGAAGACTACAAGACCTACAAGCGCTCAAAGAAGCTCGCTGCCATGCCATGTCTGATCCCCTGCGCCATCGACCAAGACCCTTACTTCCGCTTGGTTCGTGAGAACTGCAACAGGATGGACCTTGCTTCCCCCAAACCAGCGCTCATTCACTCCAAGTTCCTCACTGCTTTACAAGGTGCCGGGGGCAAGATGAGTGCGTCCGACGCCAACTCTGCCATCTTCATGAGCGACACCCCGAAGCAGATCAAGAACAAGATAAACACCAAGGCCTTCTCTGGCGGTCAAGAAACGCTAGAGCTTCACCGCGAGAAGGGCGGAAACCCTGATATTGATGTACCATACCAGTACATCGGGTACTTCGAAGACGATGACAACAAAGTCAAGAAGCTAGCCGAGGACTACCGTAAAGGCGAGTTGCTGACCGGTGAGATGAAGAAGGAATGCATAGATACCATGACTGCGTACGTCAAGAAATTCCAGGAAGCAAGAGCAAAGGTCACGGACGAGCTGCTAGACGAGTTCCTCCGACCGCGGAAGTTAGAGTGGAAGGGTAATCCCAACCCCACCAAGCCGAAGCTTGAACAGCCGGCCCAGGACACTGAGAGCGGGGCTCCTACGCTTGATGCTGACGGAAAGCCAATGACCAAGAACGCCATGAAGAAGGCAGCTAAGATGGCTGAGGTTGAGCGCAAGAAAAAGGAGAAAGAATCTGCAGCTGCCTCGAAGTAGTGAAGCATATCAAAGACTTGATCTTCATTATAGGAATAGATGCACGATACCAATATGACCATGTTGATTCGACTTGCAGCTTACTTTTGGTGTTCCGTGGGTATTTGAATTGCAATGTTTCAGCGCAGGGTGCTATCAGATCATTCACTAGGTGTAACATCATGTATCGATTTGAGAGACTATGCTAACGTAATTTAGACATTGGCAAGCAGCACTGGGTGCATAAGCCAGATCATGACGTGAACCGTCCCAGCGGTTTCCAGTACTCCTGCCTGCCTCCCTTTGGCTTATAGGTTGACAGGTATAAGAGCGGGCCGTATTGTGGAGCCTACCATTCTCTGGGCTTTATCAACAGCGGTACGCCGGTCGCGTGTTCCCGTCCGGCCCTCAACGATCAACGTGCATTGGCGTCATTTGACGATGGACAACCTTTTCTGCCTTGAGCTGCCAAATAATCTTGAAATCACGATGCCTTCAAGTGAAGACCGGCTCTCCTGTTCAATCGGCTAACGCCTTAGTCCGAAGACTCATCTATCGCTCGCCCGTTTGTGTACGCTACTTGCCGCAGCCACCCCTCGCAAGTGTCCGCTTATTGCATCTATCCTCGGTTCTGCATCAATATGGTCCGCTCCTTTGAGGTCATGGGGATGTCATGCAGACCGCTCCTGGTCAACCTGCGTCACAATGCCTCGTGACCCCGCGGTCTTCTTCACTCCGCATCCCCGCGCGTGCTCTATATGTGTAGTATTGACAGTCATCACCTCCTTCGTTGACTGACCTACACCTTCCTACCTACTTCCGACTCCATGCAAGTGGTGCCGTTGCTTGAGCTTCCATCCAAGTCAACCTCAGACGACAACACCATGGTATCGGCTATGGACCGGAAGCGACATGGCGTCGTCCATTTTGATCAGCAGCTCATGCGGCGAGGCCACTCGGATACCCTAAGTTCCGATAGCGCAGAAAGCGCTCTCACCTCTCTACCAAAGATGTTGAAATTCGAATCCATGGACGCAATACTAGAGAGAACGACTACAATCATTGAAAACAACAACGACGCAGAACGCTCGATATCTCTTCGCGAAGGCTTACGTCTGTATCCCAAAGCGATGACATGGTCGGTGTTATTATCGATGACGCTCATTATGGAAGGGTTTTCTACCATTCTGGTACCCAGCCTGTTCGCGATGCAGCCGTTTCGGAGACAATTTGGCAGTTTACAGGCAAACGGAATGTACGAGATTAGTGCCGACTGGCAAAGCGCATTGGTGAATGGCGGCTTGGCCGGGCAGATAATAGGGCTTTTTACGACAGGAACACTTGCAGAGCTGATCGGGTACCGTTACACACTCATGGTAGGGTTGGCAGCAATGAGCCTGTTCATACTCGTACCCTTCTTCGCTACAGGAAAGACTGTCTTGTTGATAGGACAGTGCTTACTTGGTATGCCTTGGGGCATGTTCCAATGCATATGCACGGTATATGCCGCAGATGTTTGCCCAGTGGCCTTGAGAGCCTATCTGACTACGTACGTATGAGTCTGTCTCTCCCTCCGAATCTTCGCGCTCCTACGTGTTATATGAGGTTAACAGTATCAAGATATGCCAATGCATGTTGGGTTCTCGGCCAGCTCATAGCGTCCATAGTCATGCGAGGCATGATTACCAATGCCACCACCTGGTCCTACCGTATTCCCTTTGCCCTTCAATGGATCTTCCCAATCCCGATCTTCTTCGCCGTCTATTTCGCCCCCGAATCGCCTTGGTGGCTCATTCGACAAGATCGTTGTATGGATGCGATGAAGACTCTGCGCCGGCTACGCACAAAACCAGCAACCATGTCGCACGATGAATTTGATAAGACGCTGACCGGCGCAATGGAGACCATGATACAAACGAATGAGAGAGAACAACAGATGCAGAGTGGCACAAGTTATAAAGACTGCTTGAAGGGAGTGGATCGTCGTAGAACAGAGATTACTTGCATGGTCTGGATTATCCAAACGCTGTGTGGCAGCACTTTCATGGGCTTTTCTACCTACTTCTGTGAGTCGCTGAACCTTCACATGGTTTCACATGGTCCGCTTCTACTAACCTTGTCCAGACGAACAAGCTGGTCTCGGCTCCTCTCATGCTTTTACCCTCTCACTAGGCCAATTTGCTCTCGGTCTCGTCGGCGTTTTCGTTTCCTGGGCCTTGATGGCACACTTTGGGCGGCGCACACTCTACGTCTCCGGCCAAGTCATGACCTTCGTCTTTGTGCTGCTTATCGGCATACTAGCCTGCATACCGCAACATCACAACTTTGTCGCCGTTCGTTCAGCTGCAGTGGGCACCTCCGAAGTCGTGAACGCGCACCCTACAGCGCTCAACTGGTCTATCGCAGCGCTACTACTCGCATTCACACTAGCCTATGACGCTACACTTGGTCCTATTTGCTACTCGCTCGTCTCCGAAATTCCTTCCACCCGCTTGAGGAGTAAGACAATTGTCCTGGCGCGCAACTGCTACAACATCTCTGGTATTGTTACCAATGTCATTACTCCGCGTATGCTCAATCCTAGCGCGTGGGGATGGGGCGCGAGAGCTGGTTTCTTCTGGGCAGGTACAAGTGTGCTTGGTATCTTGTGGAGTTGGTGGCGGCTTCCCGAACCGAAGGGCAGAACTTTCGGAGAGTTGGATGAGCTGTTTGAGAGCAAGGTACCCGCACGTCAGTTCAGGACTACAAATTTCGCAATCGGCGGGGTGCTTGTCGCAGAAGTGGAGAAGAGTAAGGTGTAGAGACGTTGGTTAGTAGAAAGGGGGAGAGGAAGATTGAGTGTACGGATTGTAATGAGTCTATGAGTGTCTATTTTCGCTGGTTGATTGCTACATTCCTCGAGGCGGCAACTGACCGTGCATTACTAGAGAAAATGTTGAGTAGATTATCCTTTTCCTCTTCATGCCTCATAGTCTTATAGTAGCCTCGACGAATTTACGAACTTCATTCCTTCAGCAAACGCATCCGCTAGCCTGCACCCCCACAAAACACTCCTAATTCTATCTATATCAACATTTCAGAAGCCCTCTTCCTTGTGCCTACTATGATTCAGATCCGCCAATCGCTATCGCTCTCCGCCGTTCCTCTACCCTCCGCCGGCGCACCTCCTCCCTCGGTTACTGCAAGATCTGCTGTCCCACGTAGACCCTCGCATCTCTTTGCTCATGCGAGGATTCGATAAAGTCGAATATATCCTCGCCTTTCCTCCTGATATCCTGAGCAACCTCCACTAGACCAGATGTCTCGACTCGCGTTGCCAAGCTTTCTGCACAAGACAATCTGGCGAAGAAATCTGAGTCTCAAGGGCCTCTTCCGTTGTTGCTCAGCGTTGCTAGGTTGCTGCTGATGTCTTGGGCAAGAAAAGCTTCGGTCTCTTGGATAGTGGACACGCGTGTGGGGAGTAGGCCCAACGAGACGTACTTATCGCGTTTCGCAACCTCTACGGTGACCATACAGGCGCAGCACAAACAGCTATTGTATAGCATTTCCTCGAAGACTTCGAGATAACCCTAAAATCTTACTGTTTCGTGGGCGACAACGCTAGTGATAATGATCCGAAGCTCATTAACGGCCTAAATGAAAACCTAGATACTAATCTTAGCACAAGCAGTCGTATACGCTGTGCTGGCTATATTATTAACCTCGTCATAAAGGCGACGCTATACGGCAGCAGAGTCAGCAGCTTCGAATCTCAGCTCGCTGCCGCCGCTCCACAAAATCAATATCAGCCTTTCCGAGCCTACAGTGTTGTTAGCAAGCTACACAACCTCGTTAATGTAATTTGCG
>JAESFQ010000558.1_pt1 | contig 13761 bp, 13 predicted proteins | sample 9269431 | NCBI WGS metagenome assembly JAESFQ01 (sample SAMN14502588, study PRJNA617103) | algae metagenome | isolation source: Plectolyngbya sp. WJT66-NPBG17 and co-occurring heterotrophs from well... | place: USA: Mojave Desert, Joshua Tree National Park, California | collected 2006-08-06
CGAAACACGGTGAAGATCTCCATACTAGTCAAGTTCAACAATACCAGGCATCATGTCTGTTAATGCATTATACTACACGGCTTGATGAACAGCCAATGTGCTATCAAAGACACTTCGGAGAAGAAGCGAAGAAGCCGCAAGCAGCCTATGGCACAGCATTGCAACCACTCCAATTAGCATGCGAAAATAGCTTCCATGTACCATTGTAGGTGTGTAACCACATCAAAGTAAGCCAAAGGCCCCCGCCCCTGTTGCGCGCATCGCCTATAGAGACTATGTTCATCATCGATCATCGACGATTCATCCTTCACCCTCAACCAAAAGAGGCCCAAGCCACACTAGAGAAAAAGCGAAGATAGATAGAGAATGCTAACAGTAAATGTTAGGAAGAGAAAAAAAGGCCAACGCCATGTTTTGATAACGCTCGCCAATGCATGCAACCTAGATCCAAGCTGAGTGAGAACGCCCTGCGCCTGCCCTTGGTAATAGTGGTAAAGTCATGGTGTTGATTTGTAGTTCGTATATGTACACATGCGTGAAGCGGGAATCCAATGTATGTGTATTCGTACAGCAGGTATATCTTGGGTATCGTGTAATTGATGACAGAGATGACAGTAAAGTTGTCAGTGTACGGTGTGTGGGTGTTGTTATTGTGACTGAGCGGTCCGATCGTGGGCTGGCTCTAGCTCGGGTGGAGGAATCTTCTTGACTGTTCCGTTACTTCCACTTCGAGTGGACCGCCGGACGTGAAAGCTGGAGCGAGCAAGTTCACCATTGGAAATGGAGTTACTTCGTTGCGACGAAGAAGTGCCGGGCTTCTTTTTACCAATCTTCATGACTAGCTCGTCTTCGCTGTCGGAATCCTCGTCGCTGTCAACGGCATGGTCGCCATCGTAACCGGCAACGTCATCGATGGAGGTTTCCAATTGATCGACTGACGCGGAGGAGATCCAGGGGTGCTCATCGAACGATCCGCAGCCACCTTGAGTAGGTGAGCCGGCCGACGCAACCGAGGGAATCGATGGATTTGATTCAGATTGTGACATGGCGGAAAATTGATCTTCGGAAGAGGAGAGAGCCAGCCCACGGCTTGATCCGCCAAGAGGACTATTCTCGGAGGACTGGTCGTTTCGGTGCCAGCTTTCTTGATCGTTTTGTTGGCGGAAAGCTATCTCGTCGTCTGGGCTTGGAGGACACGCAGTTTGGGCAAGGGAAGATGGAGGTCGTTGTGTAATAGAATTGGACCTCTCTCGAGCTGCCGATTGCTCTACCCCAAGTCGTCGACGGTACTCGTCCTTGGCGCGGTCAAAACGTTCCTCTGACTTTTCTCGTGCGATCGAAATAGGGCTGGAAGGTCTTTGACCACTAGCTTGAAGTAACTGAGACAATGGCCTAGATTCGGGTGCCATACCAAGAGTAGGACCAACTTCAAGGTTATTGACGGTGGCCCAGTTCCTATGCAGGCGTGAGGACAGTGATGACAGCGAGGATTGCCGCGACGAGGGTTCAAGTCGTCCATGAGACTGAGCTTCCGAATGGCTGGGCGATGAGGTTCGAGCAATGGGAGACATTTCTTTCAGGGCGTCAGGCTGGTTGACTTGGCCGGAAGCACACGTCGTGCTGATTGCCAGGCTTGGGACGCCATGGGCATCGTCGTCTCCCCCAACAAGTCTGTCGATGGACCTCGCGCGGCTATGTTCTTTTGGGGGCTTCAACTTGTCTTTGCTTCTCATGCTGTTGACTACACGCCGTGGCAGACCTCCGAACAGACCGCCCAACTGTGAGCCACCAGGTGTGTCTAGGGCCATAGGAGTACCAGGTAGAGCTGGAGGAAAACCCGGAGACGCCGATCGACCCGGAAGCAGATCCGCTTGACGGATGGTGTTTATGGAAGATAGGGCACGATCTTGCATTTGGGGTCGCTGCAGGCTCTCGAGGTTCTGCGCGGGTGACGCAGTACGGGAATTGGGACTATCAAAATACCTTGATCGTTCTCTTGCCTCCGGACTTGCTGTGACACTGTGAGAGAGTGGATGCTCAGCTTCGCGTGAGCGTGTCAGAATCTCCAAGATAGCACCAGGTGCGAGGCTGCCACGTCGACCTTCATGTGGCCGGGCATCTTGGCTGATGGTACTACTCGAAGAGTTTGCACTGATGCTTGGAGGCGCGTCCGGGTGTGTAGCTGAGCTCTGTGCACGTCGTCTTGAACCTGAACTACGGGTTGTGAAACCTTTGACAAACTCAGATGTCTTCTTAGCGGCTGAGCGGAGGCGGTCGACAAAGCCGATAGGGACGACAGCCTCTTCGACATCCTCCTTGGAAATTTGAATCCTTCTTCCATCGTAGGACTTGCTGGGGTCCGTCTCTTCGGCCCATGAGACATGATTGGGAATACCAGACAGCAGCCACGGGTGACGCTTTATCTCGGGTATGGTGATGCGGCGTCGCGCATCCTTGATCAGCAATCGTCTTAACAGGTCGCGTAGATTTTCATCGACCTCTTCGTACTCAAGATCGTGTGGTGTCCTCTTGGAACTCATCATTGGCTGACTGTTGCGTCCGTGGGAGTTGGGACGCGAGTTTGCCTGCTCAGCGACAGGCTTTAACCGGTACCTAGGGATGTAGGGCTCATCCTCACTGATGACCTTCATCAGCGTGAATGTATTTGTGTCGTGAAAGGGCACGCGACCATAGATGAGGCAGTACAGCGTGACGCCAAGGGCCCAGATATCAATTCCACCGTCGATGAGGGGAGTCTCTGCGTCGATCTCTGTATGACATAGCTCAGGGGCATAGAAGGCTGGGGTGCCCACCGTCTTTGCTAGTTCAATGGCTTCATCAACCTCTTGATAGTCAGATTCAGATTGTTCGCCATTGCTTTCATCAGTCTTTTGGCGCCCCAGGTACGAAACACCAAAGTCGGATATCTTGATGCGATGCTCCCTGGTTACGAGAAGGTTGGCGGGTTTTATATCTCGATGGATGACATTTTGATAGTGCAGGTATTCTATGCCTAGCACAGTATCCTTGAAGGCTTCCCAGGCGGCGTGTATAGTCATCAAGGGTACGTAGTTGAAGTGTTCAGGGATCTCTTCGCCAGGGTCGGTCACACGAGACGAAGAGCTACCGGCAAGACTCGGTACACGTCCTCGGCTGAGGTCGCTATCGTATGGGCCGTACATGGTTCCCTCAAGCCCATCGGCCCAAGAGTTGTTCACTGGTTCGGGTGATCGGAAAGCGGTCTCCATGTGGTCTTCGTGGTGGCTCGCAGGGTCTTGCCGTTCTCGGAACTGGACATGACTGTGCGGGCGCTCGTCTTCGCAGTGGGATGCTTGCGAGCTACGTCCGTTGTCAGAGTACTCGTCCTCCGAGTCCGTGGCGAATTCCAAGCTCCAAGGTTGGTTGGAGGAGCCGTCTTTCCGACGAAGGTGAGCCTCCCTAGCCATGCGACGTTGTTGACGGGCAAGCTTTTGGTGAGCGATGCGGATGATCCTTTCGTCTTCTAGTGTTGCACTGTCGTTATCGAAGATACCTTCAGACTCGCGCTTGAAGCGACGCCATTCGACCAGGCAGATCTCCCTAGCACCCTCGGTCCGCCACTTGACCTCACCCAGCTCAACGTGCTCCAGTACGATATAGACCTTCTTCTTAGCTGGGTCGTCTATGACTTCGAGCAAGCTGACGATGTTGGGGTGGCGGGCCTTTTTGAGAATGGCTATCTCGCGCTTGATCTTGTCTTCGTGGCTGTTGTTCTTGCCGAGGCGGCGACGTTTCGAGTAGCGGTCGACGATCTTGATGGCAACGTAGCGGCCATGGACCAAGTCCTTGCCCAGCTTGACCTTGCCATGGACGCCTCGACCGAGCTCGTCAATGATCTCGTACTGGTTCACGATCTTGCGTCCGGAAACGGGGTCGGCCTGGACATCGGCAATGTGGGTCTCCTTGGGCGCCTGCCTGTGGGTATGGTGGAGCCACGGCGTGGAATAGGTGCCGTCGTCAGACTGGTCGGGCTCCTGGGAGGAGCGACGGTTGGTGGGATTGAAGAGGCCGGGGCTGCTCACAGGAGAATTGCCTACTGTGCGTGGGGCCGACTCCATGATGTCTCGGTAGTGTTCGTGGGAGAGGCCAAAGGCGCCCAGGCTGGACAGCGAGTTGGCGGCCGAGTGCGAGGGGTGGGAGCTGCGGGAGCGTACGATGGGCGGGACATAGGGCTGGGGGTATTGCTGCAGGTGGAGAGCGGCATACGACTGGTTCGGGTAGACTGGCCCATCGCGCTGGCGGGGAGGGAGGGTGCTGGAGTGGACGGGGTCTACCGAGCTGGCGCGTACCGTCGCGTTGCTGGCCGTGGATGCGCTCGAGAGGTCGCGCATGAAGGCCGGGCGGTCGGGGTGTGGTGCTGAGGATTGTTCGGCCTCGTTGACGGTGGTGAGCGAGGCCTGCGAGGCGTGGGCGCTCGTGCTGGGCGAGGGGTTGGACGAGGTGGGCGTGGAGCGGGGAATGGGCGTCGAGTAGATTCGGAGGGGTTGTGGAGAGAAGTAGGAGGGCTCTGGGTCGAGCGTGTGTATCTGCGATAAGAGACTGGCGTTGAGGGCCTCTGGCACAGAAGGCACCTCGGAGCGGGGCGTGCAGTCGTTCTCGTCGTCGACAGCATGGCCTTGACTCGACGTCGACTCGCCATGTTGCGGCGGCGACTGCTGCTGCTGCTGCTGCTGCTGCTGCTGCTGCTGCTCTTCTCTTTCTTGAGGAACCACATCGTGTGCCGTGTCTTGGGTCGGGTCGCACACAGATGACGCCGGCGACGATTGCGCCTGGCGGTTCCGCAGCTCCCCTTCCGCTGTCAGGTCCGCATTCGGGTCTGCCATGGCAACCACAGCTCAGGACGTGTCAGCTCAGCGGAGGCGTGCAACCATGCCAGCCCTTCTACGATTTGTCGAGGCGCACGTCGTGGGCGGATAGTCTCATTTCGCGCTGGGCTGGGCGGCGGTGGTGGTGGTCTCACAGCAAGGACAATGGCGGCCAGGTGTGTGTATGTGTGTGTGCGTATGTGCGTGTGCGCGTGTGTGTGTGTGCACAGAGAGTGAATGTCGGCGGTCAGGATGGTGGCAGTGGGCCCGGTGGTGGGCTCAAGGGCTCGATGTGGATTTGGTTGAGAGACACGATGGGCTCACTTGCGCTTGTCCGTCTGGGGCAGTGATGGGCGGGATGGTCAAGAGTATTTCGGGCCCCATAGATGACGCTCTGAAGCGGGAGAGACAGGCCGGGGCTCGCAGGCAAAGGTGGGGACGCTATGTATCGCGCAGAGCATAGGCGAAGGCGCAGATAGAGGCCGTCTCGGGCTGCAGACGACGCGCTCCGGGACGAAGAGGGCGACGGCGACCAGAGGCCACAATGCGCCCGGTGGAGTGATTACTTGTTGAGCGAGCCAGCAGCGATGTGGGCAACTTTTTGTCTTGGGGGATCTGCCAGTCGACGGCAACGAGAGTATCACCTACATGGTGCTAGCATGCAGGTGACAAGAACGGGTATGGCTGCATGCACTAGTCCCTCACTGGCGAGCTCGAGCCCGAGCCCTCGCTCTCAACAACAGGTGGCGTTCGTCCGCCTGGGGGGCGTGGTTCGTTTGCTCAACCAAACCTTGGAACTCCCTGGGCCGCCGCTCTGCTCAGCAGCATGTGCCTGTGTCCCAGCTGTGCGCGCCCGCGCCCGCGCATGTCTCGCCTCTGCCGCCTCCGGTTGCGTCGGCATGCATCCCTTGGGACGGTGCAATCAGGCATTAGATGAAGAAGCGCGATAAGCACCCTGGAGAAACTCTAAATGGCGCCCTGCGACATGGCCCATGATAGCTGCATAGCACATGGCTCGCGACGGACCCTCTCCAGCACAAGCCTTTCCCCAGATTTACCCTCGCTGAGCGCCAGGTACTCGCCGCTTGCTTCTTCGTGGGCGCCATATGTCATGGCAGCTTCTCGCGCTATCGCTGCCTCACTGGCTGACAAGCAATTGGCGTATCGTCATTGTTGGGCCGGCACCCACACTGCCACAGACATGGTACGACGACGACTCCTCAAAGAGGGGGGGAGGCAAACGGACGGCTGGGAACCATCGCACCCAGCGTCCCTCGCGACCTGCTCCATCCTCCATCCTCGATGCCACGATAGCGCTCCAGACCGCCTGCAGACACCGGGAAATTATCAATCGTGGCCTATCGTGACATTTGCCGGCCCCCTACGTGCACAGTCGCACGGCGGTGCATGCTGCAGACGGTCAGCACAGATGAAGCCGAGTCTAGGCGCAGCCCGTCTCCTCAGCAATCATCGTGAAAGTCCTAATCCGGTAAGGCACGCAGCATCAATTTTCTGCACCAGGGCACGCTTGAGCGTGGATGCATGACAAACCGTGACTGCTTGTGCAGCACGCCAAGGAGCTAGACCACCGCTTTCGCATCGTCACCTCTGCTGCGAATCCCATCTCCCTCTGCTCGCCAACCATTGCCCCGGCCTTCCGCTTGTGCTCCTTGTCTCTTCTCTATTACCCAATGCCGACCCGCACCAACGCTGCGGCGGACACGAATCTGAGCGGGACTGGTGCTGCTCCACCACGCGCTCCCTCCAACAGCTATCGTGACTCGACGCTAGGCATCTTCGCTCTGCTGCTTGCCTTCCGCATCGTGAACGCACTAACCCTGCGCTCCTTTTTCCAGCCCGACGAGTTCTTCCAGTCTCTCGAACCCGCATGGCAGCTGGCTTTTGGCCCCGATAGCAATGCCTGCATCACCTGGGTAAAATTCACGTGAGCCTGCTCCGTCGTCCCCAGTTAGCTCACCATGGCCAGGAGTGGAAATCTCAATTGCGGTCGTCCCTGCATCCAGCCCTCTTCGCAGCCGTCTATCGAGTCGTGGCACATCTCGCTGGCATCTGTGGCTTGAGCTTGCCTGCTAAAGCCGAACTATTCCTAGCCGCCCCGAAAGTTACCCAAGCCGTCTTTGCAGCCTTGCTTGATTGCTACACATGGAAACTTGCCGAAAAGGTTTACGGTCGTGGCAGTCGCACTGCCCTTGCTACTGTACGCGACTATCCCGCAAATTTAACATGGCAATTTCTGATACTTGGTTCTACCCACGTCTAGCTTGCATTATCTGTCTGCAGCCCATGGCAGTGGTTCTGCGCAACACGAACACTATCCAATTGTCTTGAGACTGCCATTACTTCTGTCGCTATGTACTATTGGCCTTGGCAGGGTACAGCAATAGCTGCGTCAGTCGGGGCCAAGGGTCAAAGGCATATTGCACACCACGGCCTCGGCTCCCTCTCAGAGTAAGTCATGGACTCAAAACACCCTTCGCTTGCTCCACCACCACTTTGGGCTCATGCTCCTGCAGGTTGCGCCTATCACTGCTGCTGGCAGCGCTTGCGTGTCTTCTTCGGCCCACCAATGCTCTCATTTGGCTGTCAATATCCATCCCAACTCTATGGCAAGCCTCACAGCGGCTGCGCTATGTGTTGGCCCGTGAGATCTTGATTTGCGGGTAAGCCTCCACTCTCCTTGCATCCGCTGCACGTTTCTCGTCCCCATAGTGCAAAGCTCCACTGCCGGGTTTGTGTTCTCTGCATACTACTGCGTCCCGAGGTCACCAGACCAATATCCAACTGACGGTGCTAGCTCCGCTGTCCTGGTATGCGCAGTCATGACCGATCGGCTCTACTACAGAGTCTGGACTCTTCCGCCGCTTAGATTTCTTTATTTCAACATCGCCAAGTCGTTAGCCGTCTTCTACGGGAGGAACCGAGGTGACTATTATTTCACCGAAGGTTTGCCGTTGCTGCTCACGACATCGTTTCCATTTGCCGTTGTTGGCTTGTGGCAGTCATTGCGGGGCCCAAAACCACCTGCGTTGGCCAAAGGCGACGACCCGGGTAATACAGCAGCGTCAAACGAAGATGCTACAAGCAGTCACATATTGACCCGTCTATCATGGACGGTAATCGTCATGACTGTTACGCTGAGTTTGATATCGCACAAGGAAGTTCGCTTTCTCTACCCGATCCTACCCTTCCTCCACATCATCTCCGCCAGACCACTCAGCAGGTTCCTACCTCCCCGCGCCGCATTATCGCACAAAGCGATCATCATGTTTCTTCTGATTGTAAATATCCTACTTGCCGGTTATGCTTCCCAGGTTCATCAGCGTGGCGTCATCGACGTACTCGCCCATCTCCGCCATAAACATGAAACACGCAATAACCTATTGAATGTCCACAGCAACGCCGGCAACAACGGTCCTGTCGTAGCCAATACAACCGTCGGCTTCCTCATGCCTTGCCACTCTACACCCTGGCGCTCCCACCTCATTTACCCTGAAATCTCCGCATGGGCTTTGACCTGCGAACCACCCATTGACATACCCGTCTCTCAGCGCTCAACTTATCTCGACGAGGCGGATGAATTTTACATCAAACCTGGTCCTATAGCTTGGCTTCGGGGCAACATGGAAGATGTGCAAACTATCAAGGCGAGTGGAAGTAGATCTGGCCAACATTGGATGCGTCAAGATCCGAAATTCAAGCGCAAGTATCGACGTGAGTGGCCACAAAATCTTGTTTTCTTTGAGCAGCTGGAAGAGACGATGAAGGAGTATCTTAAGGGAACGAGGTATCAGGAGTGTTGGAGGGGATTCAACAGCCACTTCCATGATGATTCAAGGCGGACGGGTGATGTGATCGTTTGGTGCTTAGATGGCGTGTGAGGTGCATTGTGGAGCGTATGTTTGCATATTCTTGTATAATATTGTAATATAACAGCTACCGTTGGTGCATAACCTCAGTGTCGACCAGATGGCGTAGCCTCGCATTACCGTTGCTTTACGTGCACATGGAGGATACATTCGTTGCAATTTCTCAATACGCCCTCAACGGCTGTTCGTGCCACCTAGATATATCTAACCCATCCCCTTCTTTACAAGTAACATGGTAAAATATCCTGCTTAGCGTACACCACACTGTGACCTACCCCATCGGCCCTGCATGATCCACGAACCACCAACACGACCCTGGATCCCACCGGACCGGATCCTTGTACCTGACGGCTACCGACCATATGCATGGGAAGGTCTAGAATGTTGTGATCGTCAGGGCAACGAAATGGAGCATGGTCTAGAGAAGTTGTTGGTAAGAAGGAAAACGGTGGCTAGTGCTAAGCGGGGACCCGAAGGACCGTTGAACTTTAGAGGAGACGGGAAAAGGAACAACGCTGGGCTAATCCTTCTTAACGGTACCGAGATACTAGTTGGGGAGAAGGAAAGAAGGAAGAAAGGACGGTTTACAGGGTACACGGGTTTGCACGGTACCGAGATAGTCGTTGAGAAAAAGGAAAAAAAAGACACGGCAGACTACAGGGCATACGAGTTTCACGGTACCGACGAGTCGATCAAGGGTCTGAATTCAGGGGTTGGCGCTCTCGTCCAAAACCCATAATCTGAGATGTACTGCTTCTGATGAAACATGAGAAATGGGGCCCTGGTGGCCAGATCTTTTATCGGCAGCTTCTCGTTTGACAGAAACAAGTAGACCTCAAAGGCAACAAAACCACCCAATGCACAATCAAAGAAAACACATCTCACTTGGAGATGGAGAGAGCCTACTCTCGTTCGCCTAATTATAAGTATTCTTAATCCAACGCCATAATCCCATATCCAATGCCTGTTGATGATGATATGCGTTTTGAGCCTCGAACGCCATGCTGAAACCTCAACTTAGCCGGTAAGTGATCCGACCTGACCAATGACCCTTTTAGGAACGCCGGAGAATGCGATATGACCAAGGAAATTATCAAGCCAAAGCGAGCGCCTTTGCGCTGGCGCTTGAACTGACCGAAGCCGGGGGTGTGGGCGGTGCTACGTCGATTGCAGGCGCAACCCAGCCCTCCTGACGAGCGATCCACATGACCAGGTTGAGGTCAAAGTTTTCGAAGAAGACCTCATCGAGGAAGCGAGCCTTCACGCCAGCGTAGGTATGGTACTCGTCGCGAATCGTCTCTGGATCGACACCAAGAATCCTCCGAAAGCAGGCAATAGTGCATCCTGTGCGGTGCTTGCCCTTGTTGCAGTGGACGAGAATCGGGTGGTTCGTGCGATCCATAATGAGGCGCAGAGCTCGTGACATTTCGCACGACTCGACGCGAATTTCGCCCTTGTTGGCCTTGACATGGACGTGGAAGTGCTGTATACCAGCCTCCTTCATAAAGCCCTGGTACTCGGGCGAGAGTGGCTCCGGAACCAGAGTCAGAATGGTCTTGATACCAGCATCCTTAAGAAAAGCGTAGTTCTCTTCCCTTGGGTAGCTGCTGCGATAGACACATCCAGGAAGAACCGTGCCGTAATTTGACGGAGGAGTGAGTGAGTGTAGGCGTTCGGGTGCCGATCGAATGGAGATGGCTGGTGTGAGAGTGCCGTGGGACTCTGTGGTGCAGGTCACGGAACATTGGTGGCCCTGGGGGTCTACGACAACCTTTAGGTCCTCGTGAACGGTTTCGCCAGCGTGCTGAATTAGCCCGTCGCTTACAGAGAGCCCGAGAGAGGCGACGAACTCCCTAATCCTCTCGAATACGCTTTCCTGAGCGTTTTGATCGTTCCTGGCGGACATGGTGAAATCCCCGTTTGACGAAGACATGTTGGAAGCGCTGCGGAGCTTCAAGTTGGAGTATGCAGAAGGGTGTCGGGGAATGTGTACAAGCTCTGCGAATGTTGTACTCGGACGGTTTGTCCTGTACCCTTCACAGTGCTGGTTCCTGTGTATGGGAAGTGCTCGGTGGTAGGCCTTGTCGAGTGCCCTTGTGTACGCTCAAGGATTTGGGTGTCTGAGTTCGAGAGAGGTTCGAAGACAGGAGACACGGGGGCAGAAGCCGACGCGGGCAGCCTTTTCTCTGTTAGCCAAGTCGTCGTACGGTAAATGGCCAGTTTGAGGTCGCGAACTGTGGGCAGTTGCGCTGTGACCCAGGGTTAGGGTGGTCGTGTGCGCAACGCGGCGAATGGAAGAGCACGTATTGGAAACATTGCGGTTCACACAGCAACGCTGACAGTGCAGAATTGTACCAGAGTGAAACTTACTTCGCTGTTACCGGCTGGTTACAGGACACATGTTGTGAGCGTCTTGCGGTGATGCAAAGAGGCGGCGAGGTTCATTGTGTGGGAGAGAGGTAGGGTGGTGTGCTGTAGGTGGAGTGGTGTGCGCAGAGTAGACGGATATTTGTGTGTTGATGGATCGGGGCGGTAGCGAAGCGTGTCAGCCGTAGTTCGCGGGGTGTGACAAGTAGTGTGATTATAATGAAGGCTGGTGTTGTGGAAGAAATCGGGTCGCCCTAGCGCGCCCTTGACGATGCGAGGTGTCGGAATAAATCCGCCCCAGGTGCCGCTTGCTTGGACGATGCTTTCCAGGGTCCGCCAAGCTCTGTACGTCGCTTGCCAACGGTATTCAACATGCAGGAACGCAGAGCATGCAATTCATCAGTCGGCACTCGTTGGCTCTATGCTGCCTTCATCTCCCAATGCCAGCCAACAGCGCGCGCACCCCGCACTGACCGTGTCATGTCTTGCTAGATGACCGCCAGCACCAAAGCAAGCGCCAGTAGCACCTGGGCATGCTTCGCTAAGTCCGCTTCTGCTCCAACCTTGGAAGGCCATGGCCCCGCTGCATAGCTCCGACCCAGACGGCGCGTCTCAACACTGTCTCGCTCCCGAGCCTCAGCGTCAGGTTCGATTTCCTTCGAGCGCCGTTGCCTTCGTCATCGCTCCACCCGTACCATCTGGAGCGGTGGGTCTTCTGATCCTTGGTTGCCCCGAGGAATACTCCCAAGGGCTGCGCGGAAGCATCGGCAATAACACGGTAAGCGCATCAAAGCATTACGGTACATGGCAAATGCCGGTAGGCGAAGCTTAAGGGGGTTGTCGACAGAGCAGACCGACTAGGCGAATCCAACGATATCATAGTTTGCCTCTGCCCAGGTTCCATGTCACCATTGCGGTGATACTCCTAGCCGCCAAATCCGAGTTCCCTTCTGAAATTAATTAGTGTGGCCACGTCCCATCGCTTACAAGCAACTAACCTCAGGGCCCGACGCTCGGGGGAGCGTGGCAGAAGTGTCTAACAATTCCCTAAGACGATCCCATGACATCGTAGACATCGATGTCGTCAGAGGGATTGGCCGTACATCGTTGCCTGAGGTTGCGGCACGAGTTCAGTTTGATTTTCCAATTCGAATATTTCGTATCACCACTTTCACGTGAAAACAATTGTGATGGTCCACTAACCACAAAGAGCCAAGCTTCCCTTCCCCAGAGTCCGTGCGTCTGACCCGTGGAACCTCGGTCACTCCACTGAGCACGGTAAACATCGTGACATTTCTCACATCTTCAGAATAACTCGGCGGCACTCTACCCTTCAATTGAGCATCATGGAGCCTCCACGCTCGCCCTCTCGATCACGTCGCTCCTATCCAAACCTCCACAATCTCTCCATAGCCCCGCTCAGCGCCAAATACCCTCTCGATGCATCCGTACCACCTTCACCCGACGAGCACAGCATGCGCACCCCTCAGACATCGTACATCGCGCAAAAGTCGGCGCCGACCACACCGGGAGTTCTGAGTCTCAGCCAGAGCCGCAGTAGTTCGCGGCAGCGCCCGAAGAAAGCATACGCATACGAAAGCTACTTCGTCAACCCCAATTCCGAGGGCCGCGATATTGGCGACATACCAAAAGCGAAGAGTACAAGTGTTTTACATCCGGGCGTCAGCTTTGCAGATGAGGTATTGGGAATAGATACTGGGAAGAAGAGACACCATACAAGGAAAGGCACAGCGCCTCTACCTCTGCACTCCCCACTCGTGAAGCATCACACTAAAGAGTCAAATGAAGAGTGGCTGCACCGTGCTGGCCTGGCAATCGCTGGCGAGACAAGGGATAGCAAGGGTCAGAGCTGGCTTGTGAGACGAGAGAGCTCGACCAGTCTCGTTGGACAGAGTGATGAGTATGAGCAACATTCTTCGCATGATGATCGGCATATAACTCTGCTTTCCGGTGAGCATGTCAGCGACGCAGATTACCCTGTCTTCTTCTCGCCGCGCATGTCTAGAGTAGGGAGTCGCATCCCCAGTCGCGTAGGCTCCCGCGTACCCAGCGCACGGCAGAGTCGACGGGGTAGTAGAGTAGGTAGTCGAGCGGACCTGATGATGTCTGCGGGGTCGAAACCACAACCGGGGAGAGCCAGCTTCGAAGTCTCGGAGTTGGATGACCGCTTCGTCGAGCCTGACTTTATCGAAGCCGATGAAGAGAGCGATGGCGATGAGGAAGAAGTCGCTCGTTTGGCGCGCGAACGCGGCTTCGGGCTTGGTGGTTGGATGGATCGTCTTATCGGATGGACACTGTTCTCCGTCGACGAGGATAGGGAAGGGTCCGATGAGGAAGAAGCGGAAGACGATAGAAGCTTGCGACTTGACAACCTCACAACAGAGGAGCTGAAGTTACGCCGCGAGGTCGAAGCGAAGCGACGTAAACTCGAACGAGAGGCCATTATCGCTGCCTCGGCCCTGCGGAGACAAGAAGGCAACGCGACAACTACAGAAACAGAAAGCAGACCAACAACTGGGGATTCTCAACATACGACGGCTAACGAAGAGACCGGCGGTTGGCAAGACGCCGCGTGGCTACTAAGTGTTGCTTCAAAAGCTTTGTTCTGATCACAGTCATTAAGACAACGACTAATGATACCC
>JAESFQ010000559.1_pt1 | contig 13739 bp, 11 predicted proteins | sample 9269431 | NCBI WGS metagenome assembly JAESFQ01 (sample SAMN14502588, study PRJNA617103) | algae metagenome | isolation source: Plectolyngbya sp. WJT66-NPBG17 and co-occurring heterotrophs from well... | place: USA: Mojave Desert, Joshua Tree National Park, California | collected 2006-08-06
TCAGACTTGGGCCTTCGCCAGAGATAAGGGACTGCCATTTAGCAACTGGATCGGCCACGTGGACCCCAAGTTGCAGGTCCCGGCGAATGCTGTGACTGTTACCTGTCTCATCACTGTCGCGCTTTCGCTGATTAACATCGGCTCGGATACCGCTTTCAACGCTAGTAAGTCTCTCCCTCTTCGTCCGTATATTCCTACAGTGACAACTAACGCGTTCCAGTTATCTCTCTCAACGTTGTAGCCCTTATGATAACATACATGTTCTCCATCGGGGCCGTCCTCTACCGCCGTATCCGCCACCCTGAACTCCTCCCCAACTGCCGCTGGTCACTCGGAAAGTGGGGCGTACCCGTCAACATTGGCGGCGTGCTATACTCTACACACGCCTTCTTCTGGTGCTTTTGGCCCGAGTCTACGCCCATAGAGCTGGCATACTTCAACTGGGCTGTTGTCATGTTCGTAGGCGTGGCAATTTTGAGCTTGATTGATTACGTTATCAGAGGGCGCAAGCAGTACAAGGGCCCTGTTGTGCTTGTGGATGGGTTCAAGGCAGAATGACAGATACACGGGTTCAATGAGCGTAGTGGGAGCGAGGGAGACGAGATTGATGAGTTACTTGGTTTCGATGTTAATAGATCTGACGATGAAGAGGAAGATTGAATTTAGACTTTTTTTTCTCCGCTCAAACTCAACACAATACGCGTGTGTGAGCAGGTTGCCATGTTTTCGTAACACAAAGTGACTGTACTGTTGTTGATTGAGAGTGTGTCCCACCACAGGCTTGGTATCCGTTGCCGTGTTTTTACCGGCGGGGGGCATTACGTGGTGACATAGTGACACAATGGTAGTTATAACCGACATCAGGCTGTTTTTGAATGCGGCTGAGTACTTGAATCCTTGATTGCTTACCTTGGCAAGACGCGAAGGATTGGAAGATGCAGTTGGAGTGGGGCATCAGATAAAATTTTGCACCGGATAAGACTCGGATCTGATAAGATGCGCAGCCGTCCACCAATCGCGTCTTGAGATACAACGTCCGCGACAACAGTGGATCGCTCCTGGACTTGTGAATAGCTAAGTGACCGGCGCACTGACTGTTAGCTGATTCCCGATGTCGGTGTGATGGGTATCTGATGTGCTACTGGCGTATAGAAGTGGGCGTTCTGCCACATATTCTGGCAATCTAATCAGATCATCTTCCTCCCATCCAGCCTTGCCAACTTTCTACGCACCCCCACGACCCCTCTCTTATCAGATCAAATCCTTCATAATGAGGCTCCAAGGCGTTACGGACACACTGGGCAACCTCAGCCTATCAAATCCCCATCGCGTACTTGTTGTCGGCTGCGCCTACGGAGGCATCTCTGCTGTCGTCAACCTTCTCGATTACTCACAAGGAAAAGCTCGACAGAGTGTCTACCCAGGCCCTGATTTCCAGGGTGCGCGAAGTAGAAGAGGGGTTGAAATTACTGTCATCGATGAGCGTGATGGTTACTGTACGTCACCCCACCCCATTAACCGAGGCTAAGCATCTTGAGTGCCCCCACCTCGTATGCTCAAGTTGTAAGAACTTCAACTGATGTTTGTGTCTTACAGTCCACTCGGTTGGCGCACCGCTCGCCCATGTCACACCAAAGTACACAGATCATATGTGGAAGAGGTTTAGCCACCTGAACGAACTAAAGCACCCAAACTTGCACTTCAAGCATGGTAGCGTGAAGAGTATCAACCCTGAAGCCAAGGTCGCAGAGTGGTGCGATCGCAATGGCAAGACTCAACAGCAAGCCTACGACTACCTAGTCATGGCCACTGGTCTGAAGAGACCATTTCCTGCCGTGCCAAAGTCTGGAAGCTTCGAAGAGTACCAAAGAGATGGAAAGGCCTTCATTGAGAAGATCACTGGCGGCGACCCATCGAAGTGTGAAGGAAGAAAGGTAGTCGTCATCGGCGCCGGTGCTGTTGGTGTTGAATTCGCTGCTGAGATCAAGACCTACTACCCACAAATTGATGTCACACTGGTACACTCACGGAGTGAAGTACTGTCTTCGGAGCCACTACCATCAGACGTCAAGGAACGCGCAAAGATTCTGCTCGAAGAAGAGGGTGTTAAGCTAGTTTTGGGTAACCGGGCAACCATCACGGATCTACCAAATGGCCAGTTCACCGTCACACTCGCGAACAACGACACAATAACAGCAGACTTCGTCATTGACTCAACGAAGAAGGGCACACCGACCACTGACGTTCTCCCTACAGAGTGTCTGAATGAAGACAAGGAAATCATGGTTCACCAGTCTCTAATGTTCAAGGACACTATCGCAAACTCATCATCCCACTTCGGCGTCGGCGATGTAATCGCCTGGTCTGGCATCAAGCGCGCAGGTAGCGCAACAGTCATGGGTCAAGCCGCTGCGCAAAACATTTACTCCGCCATTCTAAACTCCGAACTCGCGCCATCAGCCGAGCAGTACATTACCTCAGAACTACCAGCATGGGATGCTGTCATAGGTCTGGCGGTCGGCAAGCAATGTCTGACTTACGACCCAAAGAACGGCATCAAGTACGGCGTTGAGGTCATGAAGGGGTATTTCGGAGATGATCTAGGCTGGGCAGCGAACCTGAAGTATCTAGGTCTGACAGATGTTTTAGAGAGGGTGGATAGCCCAGTGGAGGACATTACGGCGACAAAGATGGCTGAGGTAGGCATAAAGCCCGTCAGCGCGCATGCATAAGCATTTGTGGAAAAGACACTGCGCAGGCGTTCTGGGTAGAAGTACATAACAGGGAATATCATTATTAACACAACAGAGAAAAACCTTTACCCTTTGCATACTTTTATTGGACCTGCAGCTCATGGGTGAAGGCTTACTCCTTTGTAGGAAAGGGCGGCGACCTTTCAAGGATCTTCACAGGGCAGTGTTGTCGACCCACTAACGAGGTATCACAAACACTTGGCGCACATGCACGCAGTCACTCTTGCGTCTGTACGCCGCCGCACCGCATGCAGCTGCCTGCTTTCGAAATTACCCAGGCTGTTGGTGCAGTCCGGGATTTGTCCACGGGGCACAATCAGGCAGCTCCGGCTACGTATTCAGGGCTACTCAACCCTTACATAATGTCCACTTGCCATATCACCCTTGATTGCGAACCTACACCTGGCCATCACAAACAATAACATGGTGCACATTTCCAAAATCAAAGAAAGCAATGCGCAGGTCGACGAAGAGTCGGCACCCCGTGTCGCAGTACTCGTTAGCGGGACCTCAGGCATAGGAAAACTTACCCTGGGGGCGATAGCGAGACTCGGGACACACTTCAAAGCCTATGTCATTGGAAGACCGGAAAGCGAGGCAGCGTTCAAACCGTTCATCGAAGAGCTGCATGCGGCGAATGCAAACGCCAGTATCGTATGGGTAGAAGGTCAGGTCTCGTTGCTGTCTGAAGTAAAGCGGATTTGCGATTACATCAAGAAGCTCGAGACTAGCATCGATCTCCTCTTCTTGACCACCGGATATGTCCCATTTGGCGGAAGACAAAGTACGTTGATTCTGATTTGCTTCCTCTTCCCAGTGAAGGGTATCAAAGACTTACATGCACAGATACATCCGAGGGTTTGGAGACCAGCCAGGTGCTAGAGTTCTACGCGCGATTCTGCTTCACGCAAAACCTGATTCCCCTACTACGCTCTTCAGGTCGTGCGCGTGTGATCAGCGTACGCGCAGGTGGAACCGAAAGCGAATGGTTCTTCAAACCAGATGATCTGCTACTCGAAGCTCCAGGAACCTTTGGAGGCATGGCTACCATGGTACATATGGTTAATATGGCCACGCTCGCGCTTGAGCGGCTCGCCGAGATGCCAGAGAACAGGAATATCGTCTTCATACACGCCCATCCAGGCATTGTGCGTACCGGAAATCTTTTCCGCGGGTGTAAGCAATGTCCCTGTACGAACTGTATGCGAGACCTGTACTGACTTCTTGCTCCAATGTTCAGATAAAGAAGGGTCTTGGGGTCCGTGGTTTGCTGCGGTTTTCATGGATCCGATTCTGTGGCTGATGGCGTATAAGGAAGAGGAGGCCGCTGAGAGGTATATGTATCAGGTTACCAGTGCGGCTTTTGGAGGAAAGGGAGTGCCGTTGAGAGAAGGCGTTGTTGAGGGGAAGAACACCAAAGGAGGGAAAGAAGGAGGATTGTTTCTGGTACATCATACTTGCGAGACGACGCTGAATGAGAAGGCGTTGAGGAAGTTGAGGGTGAGCGCCCAGGACAAGGTTTGGGTCAAGGCGCAGGAGATTGTTGGACCATATGCTTAGCCTCTAACGCTTTGCGTACGGGTTACTCGTGCAGTTTGTCGAAGCTGTTGGTCTGACCGTGGGCCAGTACCTAGTAACTCTGACGGCAGAGTCCTGGGTGGACACCGTAGTAACGGCTGAAAAGCAGAACGGTTGGGACTGATAGAGCTCACGAGGAGCCACAAATGATCCGGGTGTCGATAAAAGCGTTGACAATATCATGGATGAGTTACAACGCTTGAGCTATCATCGCGCTGCAGGCAAATCTGAATCCTAGTGATCACACAACTGATTTCGTATACTGTCAAAGCATCTTTACTGTCTTTGATGACACCCACACTTGCCTATGTACTCTTCTCAATGCATCTTTAGTGCTCGCGCACGACTGCGAAAGCGAAGGACAAATACGGGGGAGAGGCGTTGCTCGAAATGGGGCACGCTAAAGGGGTAGAGCGCGCCCGCTATACCACATCGCGAACCCGTTTTGCTGCACGTTGACTGACGTGCATCATGCGCCATGCATCCCAAGATAACTCACCTTATCGCAGATCATCTCATTTTTATCATGGAACGTCTGACAGTGATGCAGCAGTTTCTACAAACACCATTTGCGCAGTGTTGTGGCCATTGTTCTCATCCGGTTGATGTTTGCCGCGCCGTCCTTCATCTCGTTTCCAATCTCCCGCACAGCCCGGCGCTCCGGAAAAAGGGGCCACGGTGGCTCGTAACGTTACTTGCCCCTAACCGTCAACATAACGTACGCCGTACGCCTTTGTGCTAAGTCATGATCCTGTTTTCAGCTTGTAAAGTGTTGCTCGAGCTGATCACGCTGAGCAACGTTCCTACTAGGCGCGCATTGTAGAGGTTACCTGCAGTAAGTGATTTTAATCGATAAGTACGTGGAAACAACAACTGTGGCCGCTTAACCCGCTTGCCACCCGCAGTCCGACATGCTCTTAGGCGTTCTAGAAGCGGCCGCTAGCTCATTTACGCAGAATTTGGATGTGAACGCCTGTTCGCATGCTGGCCGATGCGGGATGGGGTGTGTCATGGTTGCACAACTAGGCACCAGAATAATTCGTATCCCATTCCGAGGTCCCCAGTAACGCTTTCGTCTCTTACGCATCGTGTTTACCTCTCCTATTGTCGCATAGTCTTGACGCGCTCTATTTGTGTATTTGTAGTACCTTTTGATCGTAATCGCGCGTTTAGTACTTTGTATTCTACCAACAGCACAGCCGGCCCAAGTCACACGATCCCAGTTTCTCATACGCAATGTTTCCCAGTGTCAAAGACCGAGCACGGCAGTTGTTTGGAGAGGCTGCAGTTCCCGATACCGCTCCTCCACCTCCAATCGCGACGGGAAGAAGAGGCGCGCCACTTAAGGGAGCTGCTGCAACTAAGGCGACCCCAGAACCGAAGACGCCCTCAAAAACCTCCAGAGCCGATGCAAGGGCAAAGAAAGATGTCTCACCGGTGGTCGAAGAAACACCAAAAGCCATAGGCTCATGGCCAAGTCCTTTCGATACGTTCAAGGCGAGAACGTCGCCACCAGAGAAGATCACGCCGCCAACGCCTTCGAAATCGTCTTCCTCCAAGACAGCGGCTGCATTGAAAACAGCTGGGCAGTCAAAGACTAGCACCCCTTCAGCATCAAAGTCAGAGAAGTCTTCAAAGACTGAGAAGTCGGAAAAGTCATCCAAATCTGAAAAGACCGAGAAAACAGACAAGTCCTCCAAGTCAGAGAAGAAGTCAAGTTCGCGACCCAAGACACCCCCGACACCCAAAGCAGCTGCGCCACCAAAGAAAGCTCCAGAACCCAAGACCTCTACACCTTCGAGGAAGAAGACCGAATCGAAACCGGCACCCGAGCCCAAGAAGCCCTCGCGCCCCAAGCTTGACACTCGTACCTCCTCCCGCCCAAAGATGGAGCGAAGCTCTTCATCCTCTTCCCTCGAGGATGACGAATTCAGCGACCTGCGCGCCGCCTGCCTGCGCGAGGCTTCGAACATCACTGGTCTCAAAGGCAAGAATCTAGCAGTATCGCTACGACAGCGATCCTCTGGTGGCTGGTACGCGGCGCTGAAGGACGTTGGTGCAGACAAATACCTGAAGATGTGGATGAACCGTGACAAGACCTTCGAGACACAAGACGAGGCATTGGAGGCCTACCTGGTGTTTGTCAAGAAGATGAACACGGATATGAAGCTTTTCGGGCCGATGAGCCCCAAAGCTGGGAAGAGCAAGGGCTTCTTCTAAACCTGAGACGAGGAACCATTCACGTTGATTTACCGACGCAAACTGAGACGTGCTAACGAGAACACGTCATTGTAATATATGTAAGACTACTGTGAGATCTGGGACTATTTTCCAGCGAGGCGTTTCGGATCTATTTACGAGCTCTTGCTCGATTCTGTTGTAATATGTTGTAAGATTATTGTACGATATGTAGGACTATGCGCTGTTTGGAGCTTTTCTACCGGCGTTACGGTACGACGAAGGACTGGACGATTTTGCGCGGCGACGTACTGGGCCGGTCTGATTCGGTTCGCTATATACCCCACTCAGGATCTTCTTTCCTTCGCGGAAATGGCTTTGTTCGTTGATCGAACGGACGGAACGCCATTGTATACATTTGTAATCTATAATACTTCTTCTCGACTACGGCTTGTACATATGACGAGATTCGTGACGAGTGAATCAGTTATACAAAACTACTGAACTCTGATGTCCACTCTATCCAGGTCCTGTTTCCTTCAACCCCGTTTCTCTTTTCTACCGTTTGGTCATCTTCATCCTCTTCCATGTAAGGGTAGAGTTCTCTCACGCCTTCAGCATCTCCGTCACTGACCTTCCATCTCACATCGATAGTTTCCAAGTCCTCTCTCTTGGGCTCTTTCGGTGGATTGAACCCCATACCACGATCCTTCCAGAACGCCAATGGCACCTGTAAGACATCGTCTGTATTTGCTCCATCGTTGGCAAACTCTGAAGATGTGTACAGCATGATAGATTCATCGTCGAAGTCCAGGTCATTGTTGATGTACAAGGGCAATTCGTGACCATCTTTGTAAAGAGGATCGATGTGGTCGATGGTGTCAAAGTCTTGAATAGCTGGGAAGTCGTATTGGAGAGCTAAATGATAGTCGGCACAGACCTGCTCCATGCTGTGTACCTTGGCTGTCTCGACTTTAGCTTTTGCGGCAGCGTAGCCCCGGAGTTTGGAGCAGTCAAAGTACACGTAGCTGTTACGATCCTCTCGTTGGTGCTCGTGCCAGAAACCGAATAGGTGGCCTAATTCGTGGGCGACAGTTGTGTGCCAGTAGTCTGCCGGGTATTTGTTCTTGAATGCGAGACCAAGATGTATACCGTGTCGACCTTGCTCGTCGCTCCACTCTGGTGGTATGTAGCCCGTGACTGAAGAAGCCTGGACATCTGTGCTCTTGGATTCGGCAATAACGGCAATGTCATTCTTGACATGTTTGTTCCACACCCAAGGATCAGTCTCCTTATTGCGTTCGTTGTAGCAACAAGGCCATACGCCTTCCTTGACCCTATACTCCCGGAACTGAAGGATGTGACCGCTTGGACAGCCAGCTTCCCCGATCTTGTCCGTCCAGAGTTTCCAAGCGGCTTTGATATCGTCACTGAAGTGGTTGCGGGCGTTTTCGTCTTCGAAACAGTATCGAACTATGCCATCGGGCCACGTCGTGCGAGGCTGCCCGGTCTAGTACAGCAATTAATTAGATTTTTGGCGTTATAGTGTAGGGAATGGAATACCATAGTTACAATCTCCGTCCATCTACGGCTCGGTGGCGAAGATTCGTTCCGAGGCAAGAGTAGACTGGAGATCGTCTGTGATGCTGTATGGGTATCGTTGGCTAGATACTTGAAACTGTTGAGGGGTGGTGGACAAGCTATGGCGAACGCGAAGAAGAGAAAAAGTACGTACAACAACATGTTGTTGATGGTGGAACAATGTAGAGAGGGGTTGCTAAAGTCTAGTGGCTCACGCAACACTCACAACAGGTACTTAGAAGATAACAAAAGAAACAGACCTAGCTCAGGCGAGGGGGGGTCGTAAGTTTAGGAAATCCTCGTGTGTCAAAGCTTCTTTCCTGAAGCGGAGCACTTCCAGCTCTGTAGTGAAGTGTTGGTTTGTTTGCAACAAAAATTCGTAATAGTCTCGTGAATCATGCCCCAGCCTAGACGATAAGCTGAACTGTCATCCATTGCCGGATAATACGTATTATCTGTGACAAAACCTGCGGCGTTATCTTAAAAGTCTGTTTACATTCTCGTTCACGCGTTCGTTCGCGACTGCTGACGTTCACGTTACAAAGAGATATCGAGCAGGCCTACGAGTTTAGACTTGCAACACGGTAGAAGTTCCAGCAAACGACAGGTCTCATGCAAAGTGATTAGCTGACAACGCAGTAGCAGTTGGTCCTAGTAAAGCTAGTCAAGATAACCTGTCGTGGGAGAACTTGGTACAGGGAAAGACTAGCGATGGAGAGAAAGACGAAGACCACGCAAATTGCAAGGAAAGAGCAGGCAGTACTATTACTGGTTTGTGCTGAAATTCCAAAGCCTCATCATAATGATCTTGTGATTGTAAATGTTAGATCAATAAATGTTAGGTCGATAAATGTTAGGTCGATAAATGTTAGGTCGATAAATGTTAGGTCGATAAATGTCAGATTGATGCGGCGTTGTGCGCAATTGCATCACAAATAGAGCCTATCAAGCAGTCATTATACTGGCGACACAACCGCTCGCAAATACAAGGTAGAGCGGGACGGTATTTAAAGCGGGAGTCGCGATTGCGATCATATTCAGGCTTTCCCGCGGGGGCGAGTGAGCTCAGAGCACTCGATGGGCTATCCTGCCGTCATTATGTAAGCAGACCCTGGAGACTAGCGCGTATAGCTCTCGTACAACTATTGCGACAGCAGACAAACACCATCATTCTTCCAGCCGCTTCCGCATACGACTACTGTCGCGTTCGACCTGCTGCCCCGTACTGAGCCGCGGATATATTTCGGACTTCACTTCTTCAACATGCCGGCCACGGTACCATCGCACGCGCCGCCTCCGCAGATCCCAGGCTTCCTCATCCCGAACGACGAGGCGCATTCACTCAAACAATCAGTCGCCGAACTTCTCGAACGCGATAACTTGCGCTTTCCGGGCGCACAACCCGTCTCCTTTGCGCGCGAACATGTTGCCGAACTTCAGCGGAGCGAATACTTCATGTGCGAGAAGACGGACGGCTTGCGCTGTCTTCTCTTCTTACATTGGCAGGAGGGCCCAACAGGAGCCTTTGAGCCTCTGACTTTCCTAATCGACAGGAAGAACAACTACTACAACGTACAACCTCCGTTTCGGATACGTCATTACTTGCACCCAAACGAAGCCGAGCCATTCTTGTTCGGCACCATTCTGGATGGCGAGCTGGTTCATGATCAATATCCGAACGAGCCTACGCCGCGTCTCAACTTCTATGTGTTCGACTGTTTGGCGGTGGACGGTACAAATGTGACGGGCAGGACACTGGACAAGCGGTTGGGGCGGTTACACGATTGGGTCATCAAGCCATACGAAGCGAATTTGACGAGGACATTTGGGAAGAACATCACTCCAGATGACCTGAAGCCGTTTGCTCTCAAGGGAAAGAAGACATACTCTGCGTACAAGCTTGAAGACATGTTCAGCAGCATCCTTCCCAACCTCAGGCACGGCAACGACGGCCTGATCTTCACCTGCGTGTCCACACCCTACCAGTTTGGTACAGACAGACATATCCTCAAGTGGAAGCCACCACACGAGAACACCATCGACTTCAAGCTCCGCCTCGGCGAGTTCCCGCTCATGGATCCACAAGACGGCGAAGAAGGTCTCATACCCGACTACGACGCCATGCCTAGCCCCGTGCAACTGCTCGTGCAGCACAACTCGAACCACTACGAGGTTTTCGCCATCCTTTCCCTCACTCAAGCCGAGTGGGAGACGCTCAAATCACTCAACCAACGTCTCGACGGCCGAATCATAGAATGCTATCGCACAGAAGGCGGGCAATGGAAATACAAGGCTGAGGCAGACGGTACGCCGCGCTGGCGCGACGATAAGAAGGACGCGAACCATATCAGCACTGTTAGGAGCGTGCTGGCTAGTATTGAAGCTCCGGTTACCGAGATGGACTTATTGGCCAATGCGGAGAATATCAAACGGGAAACATACCGCCTACAGGGCAAGCTGGACCAATACCGACCACCCCAGGATGGTGAGCGTGAGGCCAAGAAGCGGAAATACAGCGACTGAGAGTAAGATTTTGGTACCGCGAAGGACTTTCGTGGTGTTACTATCGGCGTATCTCTCGTTCTTTAGATACAAGCTTTTATTTATTTTTTGCTGGAGTTACGGGCGCATTCACGCAGCATATGATACCCACGCTCAGTTTATGTAGATGGGGCGGCTCAAATTGACTTTTGTTGCTCCTTACTATAACTTCTATTCTTTGTCTGATCATGTTACAGTTTGTCTACCATGTAGTGATGTCAACACTCGATGGAAAGCCAGACGTACAATGCATGCCCAGGCTCTCCTGAGAGGTAATTGCCATTTTTTTCTCTTCGCCGATCATTCCCAACTTACTCCCACCTCACTCTTTACCGACAATCGATACTCGGCTCTTCGGTGATGACGCCTAGGTCTTCAGTTTCCCATTGCATTCTGGAAAGTCTGGGAATTGTGACCAAGTCGCTGAGGAATTTCTTTCCAAAGTAGGTGGGTTTTGATGCCAATTCCCTGGTCTCCTTGTCAGGAATGTTCGCTTCCCGAGGACACTTCGTGGGATAGGTTGTTAAGTAGGGATGTGACATGATTAGTATATGTGATGCTATTACTGGATAGACTGACGGCAGTGGAGGTGTAAGAGGAAATCTGGTCAGAGTGTTGTTTGGTATTCTGAAGAGCGCAAGGTCATTCGAGCAGATATCAAGTTACGAATAGCAATATCAAGATGATGATTAATGGTAGAGTAAAAAGGGCCTCGATTCTATCTAGCTCGCAGGCTCGAGCGCGATGCAGCAAATCTCCGTGCAGGCCACGGAAGAAAAAAGGTGTCCAAGATGCCAATCCCAAATCATGCCATGTAACGGTACTTTTGCGTCACCAGTCGCATATATCGTTCCTCCCAACTCTCATATGCGCGTTCATATCGATGCATTGATCATCCGATCAATCGACAGAGCCCACAATGTAAGCCCTCCACTCGAGACGAAATACAAGCTCAAAGTACGCCCCAAAACACCGAGCACTGGCTAAGCGAGTGACGAGACAAACGACACGGGCTAACAGGCGCGTCCGTTTGAGAAGAAGCAGATGAAAGTCGTAACGTCCGAAGACACAAGGAGAAACATGGGAAGTATGGTGTATGCAGCTTTGCAAAGTGCTCGCTAGCAGATGCGTGTGGGTGAAGATCCGAATCATATACAGGAAGATAGTGCTGCTTTCGCTTGCAACACAGTAAATTCTAAGAGAAGATGAGAATCTAAACCTTTGGGCCAGGCGACTATCTCTAAAGAGATGTTAACGGCGAACGCTGTTCGCAGGGGACGCATTTCTGCTTACTCTGCCACGTCGTTGGTTGCCTCCAGTGGCCTGTTGGTGCTGGGGTGGCATGTACATGCCATATGGGGGGTACATGCCCGGCATGCCCTGACCGGCGAGATTGGCGGGCTGCATCATCGGTGATCCGTTGAAGCTGCCGGGGCCAGCAACAGGCGACGCATTGCGGTAAGCATCCATACCAGGAACTGGGCCTTGGAAGCCGTTCATCTGAGGGTAGAACTGACCCTGTCGGGCCAAGAGCTGCTGGTATTGCAGTTGTTGTTGGTTGTTCATAGCCTGCATGTTTGGCATATACATTTGGCCACCGCCCATCGAGTACTGCTCGAAACCGTTGGAGTCCATGCTTGCTGTGCGCTGAAGGGCGACAGGATCATAGCCAGGAGCCGCACCCTGATAAAAAGTCCCAGCGTTTGGCGGCCCAGATGCAATACTGTCCTTCGATGCTGGTCGGGTTGCAGAGTGTTCACGATGACCGGGTCCGCCACGAGTGGAAAGACCGACCTCATCCATGAGTCGCTTGTAGCCTTGCTGGGGCTGCGCCTTGATGCGCAACAGAACATTGCGCACGTTTGTTACCACGTCTGCGCGGATCTGCTCGTCGAAGAATGGAGTGGTGAGTACTTTGAAGATCAAGGTAGCACCGCAGTTCTGGTCGGCCAAGATGCTTTCCAACACCTGGTCGTTGGGGGAGAAGAACAGAGCCTGCAAGATGGTGTCACGAGCTTCTGGCTCGTTTCGTTGGTTGATAATCTTCAAGACGGTCAGGTATGCAACCTTGTGTGTGCAAAGGTGAACAATGTGCGGGACTAGGCGGGGGGCCAGAACCGTACGCCTCCTTGGGAAGGTGCAGGTATCGAGGAACCAGGTTAAGAGCAAGGCACCGTTTGCATTGGTCGCGAGCTGAACGCTGTGCAGAGCAATTGCAGCAGCTACCATGCGCTGCTGGTCCTTGGTGGCATAGTGGCTCTCCAAGCAAGCGCGCATGGCACGAGCGCCGAACCGGCCTTGGGCAAGATCCCAGAGTCTACCGAGCATGACCTCAAAGATGAAGTCGTTGAACTTCTGGTACTTGAGGCAGCCTTGCATGACGTAGTTACCGAACTGATCGAGGAAGAGGGCCATAGCATAAGGTTGAACAGCATCAACGATCATCTTCTGCATGGTATCAGACTTGGAAACATCGATGATCTTCTGGGCTGCCCATGTTCCGTTCTTGTGCACACCAATCTTAGCGAGATGGGGAGCGATCTCACGAAGCATGGCTTCCTTGGTAGGCTCTTCGCAGAACTCGAACAGCTTCTGCACAACGGTATTACCTAGGTAGTCAGAGGACAGCTCAGCGATTTCCGGGAGCATGGCCATGGCAATGTTCTCAATGTCCTCCTTGGAGCAGGATCCGTTATCGATGCGCTTGCGAATCTCTCGCAATCTGGGAGCGTCATGAATGCGAGTGTGGCTTGGTTCTTCGACAGATGCTATCTCGTCGACGTAGTTGTTAAACTGAACAGCCTTCTCGACCTTGGTAGTGATCCTTGCCTGCTCGTCGTCGGTAGCGCCCAACTCCTTCACAATCTGGATAATGTCGCTATGAATGTCGCTGAGCTCTGGGGTGGTCAAAGGAACATTCGCGGGGATGCTGTTCGTCTTAGTGGCAGTGGCAGAGCCGGCCGCACCCTCAGCCTGAGCCTTGGACAGGGGATCAGGGCTCGGTGAAGGGAATAGACCGTTGTGACCTGGTGTGGCCGCTGCACTTGGAATCTTGGCGTAACCGATGCGGACAGGGCCAGCGCCTGGGAAGATTTCCTTTCCATTCAG